>Ga0187848_10000383_pt1 | contig 40497 bp, 26 predicted proteins | sample June2016WEW_4_40_FD_132424 | JGI IMG/M metagenome (GOLD analysis project Ga0187848, IMG submission 132424) | Peatland microbial communities from SPRUCE experiment site at the Marcell Experimental Forest, Minnesota, USA - June2016WEW_4_40 | ecosystem: Environmental > Terrestrial > Soil >... | reverse complement strand
GATAGTCATTGGGTTCTCCTGTGTGTGGTTTCTGAGCCGGTTCGCAAAAGCCGGTCTCGGCATTGTACCCTTCGGGAGAACCCATTTCCATCGCAGTCCTTATACATTCAAACAGACGATCGTCTCTTGTCGTCTGTCATGCGGCCGCCCAGGGAACTCGACAGACGACGAACAGCGATCGTCTGTCCCACTCACATCCCCCGCAGGCTGATCGCCGTCAGCGCCAGCGTCAGCCCCACCACCACGGCTACGCTGATCCACGACACGAAGTTGTACCAGGACGGATTGACCCACTCCCCCATCAAGTCCTTGCGATTAATCAGCAGCACCATAAAAATCAGCACCACCGGCAGCAGCGCGCCATTCAGCACTTGCGAAAGCAGGATCATGCGCACCAGCGGGAAATTGGGAATCAGCACCACGCCCGCACCCACCACGATCAGCGCCGTATAGAGGAAGTAGAAGATCGGCGCCTCCCGCAGCCGACGGTTCACCCCGGCCTCGAACCCCAGGCCTTCGCACACCGAATAAGCCGTGGAGAGCGGCAGTATGCTGGCGGCGAAAATCGACGCGTTGAACAGGCCCGCGCTGAACAGCAGAAAGGCGTACTGCCCGAACGGCTTCAAACCCAGCGCGGCTTCCTTGGCGTCTTGAATATCCCTCGGCGCCACGCGGTAAATGGCGCCCGCGCAGGCCACGATGATGAAGAACGCAATCACGTTGGTCATGATGCAGCCCACTACCACTTCCACTCGCGAAGCGGCGTAATCCCTGGCCGAAACGCCTTTCTCCACCACCGCCGATTGCAGGTAGAACTGCATCCAGGGCGCGATCGTAGTGCCCACCATGCCGATCAGCATGTAGATGTAGCCGGAGTCCAGCATCATCACCGGCTTCACGCTGTAGATCGCCGCTTCCTTCCAATCCGGCTTTACCAGGAATCCGGAAACGATGTAGGTGACGTAGAGGACGGAGGCAAACAGGAAAATCTTCTCCACGCTCTTGTACGTCCCCTGCACCACCAGCAGCCATACGCCAACCGCCGCCAGCGGCACGGAGATGTACCGGCTCACGTGGAACAGTTCGAGCGAACTGGCCACGCCCGCAAATTCGCTCATCACGTTGGTCAGGTTCACGAAAACCAACAGCGCCATGGTCACGAACGTGATGCGCAGCCCGAATTCCTCGCGAATGAGATCCGACAGCCCTTTGCCCGTCACCGCGCCCATGCGCGAGCACATCTCTTGGGCGATGATCAGCAGCACCGTGATCGGCGCCAGCGTCCACAGCGGAAGGTAGCCGTACTTGGCGCCTGCCGCAGAGTAGGTATAAATACCGCCGGAGTCATTATCGACCATGGCCGTAATGAAGCCGGGGCCGATAACGGCGAAGAACAGCACGATTTGGTAGCGGAACTTCCCCAGGAGTTTCCGCATCCGTCACTTCTGCCTAAGCACGGAGATGATATCGTCGGCGGTGATCACGCCGGCAAGCTTGCCGTCGTTATCCACTACCGGCATGGCCAGCAGGTTGTACTTGTCGAACAATTCGGTGACGCGCTCCTGCCGCTCATCCACGTGCGCCTGGATCAGATCTTGGCTGGCAAGATCCTTCAGCCGCGCGCCGCTCTCGGCTACAAACAGCCGCGCCAGCGGTACCGTCGCCGTGAGCCGTTCCTCGGGGTCCACCAGAAACACGGTATGGAGCGATTCCAGCCCATCCTCCCAGGAGCGCAGCAAAGCCACCGCATCGGCCACCGAGCCCGACTCCGGCAGGGCTACGAATTCGGTGTTCATCATCCCGCCCGCGGTGTCCTCTTCGAATTCCAGCAGTTCCTGGACCTCGGTCTTCGGCTCGCTGTCCATTTCTTCCAGGATCTCCTCGCTGGTCTCTTCCTCGAGCTCGGAGAGCACATCCGCGGCCAGATCGGGCGCCATCTCCTCCACAATATCGGCCGCCTTCTCCGGCTCCAGCGACTCCAGAATGCTGACCTGCATCTTCGGATTCACCTCCGAAAGCGCGTCGGCCGCCACTTCGCTGTCCAGCGTTTCGAAAATGGCTTCGCGCTCCGCCGGGCTTAATTCCTCCACGATATCGGCCAAATCGGCGGGGTGCAGGTTTTCGAGGCGCGCATAAGAGATATTCAGGCGCAAACGGCGCAGCGGGTCCGGTTCCACCACGTTGCAGAATTCCCAGCGGATCGAATTCGGCGGCAGACCCCGCTGCAAGCCCCGAATCCAGCGCGGCGGCAGGACGCCCTGCAGCAGGCGGCGCAGGAAGGCGCGGATGCCAATGTCGACTTCGGCCGCCACCAGCACGTCGCGTCCGTCCTCCACGCGGATATCCATAGTCAGGTCGTTGACCCGCACCACCTTTCGTCCGGTCACGTCGATAATTTGCTGGTCCAGCAGGTCGCGGCCGATGCGCAGCAGAAATTCGTCATCGTGATAGGGAGTAAGCTGCTCGTCCGCGAGGGCAATCCCCCGATCGAGCGAAATCGTGCGGACCTGATCGTAGCGCACGCTGAGCCAGGCATCGCCCCCGCCCACCAGAAAACGGGCGATGCGCGAGCCATTTTCGCGCGGCACCAGGGCGGCATCCTTAACGCGACCGATGCGCTGGGCCTTGAGGTCCAGCACCGGCATCCCCATCAACTCGGTGAAGAACAGGAAGTTATCCGCCATCGAACGTCCCCGCGCGCCAGAGGAAAGCCCCAGCGCGCATTCGGACGCTCCATGACGGTACTGCCAATGCGCTCTACACGGCCTTACACGTGACGCCATTTTTAATATGGCGCATCGGCTCGGAAACCCGCAAGGAAAAAGTCGAATCGGAAGCTGAACATTCGGTTTCGCAATTACGGTCACGTATTCGGCAACCGCTCCTTGACCGTCGCGGCTCTGACCCGAACATTCGATCCTGATGCCAACCGCGCCCCGAGCCCGTCAGGGCGACAGAGAGTAGCCCAGGGCGCAAGCCCTGGGACCGCGAGAAAGCCTAACCGTCTGCTATCCTCAAAGGAAAGCACCGGTCTTCTGCCGGCGTATCCCAAACATGAAAAAACTCCTGGCTTTGAATCGCGGTGAAATCGCTATCCGTATTCTGCGTGCGGCCAACGAGCTCGGTTTGCGGACGGTGGCCATTTATTCAGCCGAGGACCGCCTGGCGCTGCACCGCTTCAAAGCCGACGAAGCTTACCTGATCGGCCGAGGCAAAGGTCCGGTGGAAGCGTACCTCGACGTGGACGGCATCGTCGCCCTGGCGAAGGAAAAGGACGTCGACGCCATCCATCCTGGGTACGGATTCCTCTCCGAAAATCCCGCCCTGCCGCGCGCCTGCGCGCGCGCCAGCATCACGTTTATCGGTCCTTCGGCCGAATTGCTGGAGCTTCTGGGCGATAAGCGCGCGGCCCGCCGCCTGGCCGTCCGCGCCGGCATCCCGGTGGTGCCGGGCACGGAGGAACCGGTCCGCAATGCCCGCCAGGGGGAAAGCGTCGCCGCCAGGATCGGCTTTCCGCTCATCGTCAAGGCGGCCTTCGGCGGCGGCGGCCGCGGCATGCGCGTGGTGGAACGGGAGTCGGAGTTCGCCGCTCGCCTGGAAGAGGCCCGGCGCGAAGCGGCCGCCGCTTTCGGCAACGACGCCGTCTTTATCGAACGCCTGGTGCGCCGCGCCAAACACATCGAAGTTCAGATTCTGGGCGACCGCCACGGCAACATCCTCCATCTCTATGAGCGCGATTGCTCGGTGCAGCGCCGGCATCAAAAAGTGGTCGAAGTGGCCCCCGCGGTCTCCCTCGACCGAACGATTCGCACCGCGCTGGCCGAAGCCGCGGTTACCCTGGCGCGCGCCGCCGGCTACGTCAACGCCGGCACGGTCGAGTTCCTGGTCGACGCCGATTCGGGCGAGTGGTATTTCATCGAAGTGAATCCGCGGATTCAAGTGGAACATACCGTCACCGAAATGGTGACCGGCATCGACCTGGTGCGCAGCCAGATCCAGGTGGCGCAGGGGCTGGCCCTCCACGGGCCGGAAATGAACCTGCCCGCCCAGCCGCACGTTCCGCTTTATGGCTACGCGCTGCAGTGCCGAATCACCACCGAAGACCCGGCCAACCAGTTCACCCCCGATTACGGCAAGCTCTCCACCTATCGCTCCCCCGCCGGCTTCGGCATCCGGCTCGATGGCGGTTCGGCCTACGGCGGCGCGGTCATCACGCCCTACTACGATTCGCTGCTGGTAAAAACCACCGCCTGGGGCCGCGACTTTCCGCAGGCCTGCCAGCGCATGGACCGCAGCTTGCGCGAGTTCCGCGTGCGCGGCGTGAAGACCAACATCCCGTTCCTCGAAAACGTGGTCAACCACCCCGATTTTCAGGCCGGCAAAGCCACCACCGGATGGCTCGAAGACACGCCCGCGCTGTTTCAGTTCCAACCCCGCCGCGACCGCGCCACCCGCCTGCTCACGTACTTGGCCGACGTGATCGTCAACGGCAATCCCGCGCTTGCCGGCAAGCAGCGTCCCGTGCAACTGCGCCCCGCGGCGCCGCCTCCGCACATCCCTGGCACGCCGCCCGCCGGAACCCGCCAGTTGCTGCGCGAACGCGGGCCGGAGGGCTTGGCGGAGTGGGTTCGGTCGCAAAAAAAACTGCTCGTCACCGATACCACTTTTCGCGACGCTCACCAATCGCTGCTCGCTACCCGCGTCCGCACCCACGACATGATGGCCATCGCCAACTTCGTGGCCCACCGCCTGCCGAATCTCTTCAGCTTGGAAATGTGGGGCGGCGCAACCTTCGACGTCGCCATGCGGTTCCTCCACGAGGACCCGTTCGCGCGCCTGCGCCTGCTGCGCGATGCCATCCCCAATATCTGTTTCCAAATGCTGCTGCGCGCTTCCAACGCCGTCGGCTACACCGCCTACCCCGATAACGTTGTGGCCGAATTCGTGTACGAGGCCGCCGCCCAAGGCATCGATATCTTTCGCATTTTCGATTCGCTGAACTGGCTGCCCAACATGAAGGCCTCCATCGAGGCCGTGCGCAAGACCCGCTCGGTGTGCGAGGCCGCCATCTGCTACACCGGCGACATCCTCGACCCGCGCCGCGACAAATACTCGCTCGCATACTACGTCCGCATGGCGAAGGAACTGGAACGGATGGGCGCGCATATGCTGGCCATCAAGGATATGGCCGGGCTGTGCCGCCCCTTCGCGGCCGAAAAGCTGGTGAAGACGCTCGGCCGGGAAATCGGAATTCCGATCCACTTTCACACCCACGATACCAGCGGCGTGAATGCCGCCTCCGTGTTGAAAGCATCGGAAGCCGGCGTCGATATCGCCGATGGCGCCATCGCCTCCATGAGCGGCCAGACCAGCCAGCCGAACCTGAATTCCATGGTGGCCGCGCTGGCGCACACCCGCCGCGACACCGGTGTCGATTTGGAGGCGCTCAACCGGTGCTCCGATTACTGGGAGATCGTGCGCGAGTATTACGCGCCCTTCGATACCGGGCCCAAAAGCGGCACCGCCGAAGTCTACCTGCATGAGATGCCGGGCGGCCAGTACACCAATCTCAAGGAACAGGCCGAATCCATGGGATTGGGCGCGCGCTGGGGCGAAATCGCGCGCGCCTACGCCGCTGTCAACCGGGCGTTCGGCGATATTGTGAAGGTCACTCCATCGAGCAAAGTAGTCGGCGATATGGCCCTCTTCCTGGTCAACCACACCATGACCATGGAGCAGTTCGCGCGCTACGGTCCCGATCACAATCTCACCCTGCCGACTTCGGTGGTGGAGATGTTCATGGGCGCGCTCGGCGAGCCGCCCGGCGGTTGGCCCAAGAAGCTGCAGGCCACCATTCTGCGCGGCGCCAAACCGCGGCGCGGCCGTCCCGGCGCGAACCTCCCGAAAGTCGATTTGGAGGAAACCGCCGCCGCCCTCGAACGCAAGATCGGCCGGCGCCCGGTCCGCGACGAAGTCTTGAGCTACCTGATGTACCCCGACGTGTTCGTCAAGTTCGCGCGCAATCGCCAGGCGTGGGGCGACGTGGACGTGCTGCCCACCCCGGAATTCTATTTCGGCATGGAGCCGGGCGCCGATATCGCGGTCGAGCTCGAGCCCGGCAAATCCCTGGCCATCAAGTTCCTCACCGCCGGCGAACCCCATCCCGACGGCACCCGCACGGTTTTCTTCGAGCTGAACGGCCAGCCGCGCGAAGTCGCCGTCCGCGACGCCAGCCTGGAGGTCAAGGAAAAGCCCCGCGCGAAAGCCGACCCATTAGAACCGGGCCAGATCGGCGCGCCCATCCCCGGCGTGGTTTCCACCGTTGCCGTGGAGCTGAACCAGCGCATCCAAAAAGGCGAGCGCCTGCTGGTGATGGAAGCCATGAAAATGCAGAGCACCGTATACTCGCCGCTAGCCGGCACGGTGAAACAGCTCCTCACCCATCCCGGCCAACGCGTGGAAGCCAAGGACCTTCTGCTGGTGGTGGAATAGCCGCGGGACAGGCCCTCCCTGCCTCGCATTCAAGAAATCCCCAAGCGGTGCGATAAGCATAGACGGGAGCTTAAGTCTCCCTGGTAAAGCGTGTGCCGGAAAGCCGCAATCTCGCCCGGGCCGATCTGGTTGAGGCCATTAAACAGGCTGCCGATGGCGTCGTCATCACCGACACCGGCGGAACCATCCAGTACGTGAACCCCGCCTTCACCGCGATGACGGGATACACCAACCGGGAAGCGGTGGGCCAGAACCCGCGCATCCTCAAATCCGGACGCCAACCCGCCGCATTCTACGAAGATCTCTGGCGTGCCATCCGGTCCGGGGAGATCTGGCACGGGGAACTGACCAACCGGCGCAAGGACGGCACTTTTTACGACGAGCAGATGCGGATCGCTCCCGTGCGGGAGTCGAGTGGCGAGATTGTCAGCTACATCGCCATCAAGCACGACGTGACCGAGAGACGGGCGGCGGAAGAAGCGCGGCGGTTTCTGGCCGCGACTGTGGAAAGTTCCGAAGACGCGATCTTCGCCCTCGCGCCCACGGGCGCCATCCTCACCTGGAACCGCGGCGCGGAATCGTTGTTTGGCTATTCCGCCGGCGAGACGATCGGGCGGCCAGTCTCCATGTTGACGCCGCCCGAGCGGCAGCAACTCCTGGCGCAACTGATCGAGCGAGTGCTCGGGGGCAATGCCGTCTCTCAATACGAGGGTATCTGCTTCCGCCAGGACGGCCGGAGATTTCCCGTCTCGGTCACGGCATGTCCCATCCGGAATTCCGCCGGCGACGTATCCGCCGTCTCCGCCATCCTGCGCGATATCTCCCAGCGCCGTGAAGGGGAGCAAGCCCGGGCTCTCCTGGCGTCCATCGTGGAATCTTCCGAAGACGCCATTGACGCCGTCACCCTGGACGGAACCATCGTCAGTTGGAACCGGGGCTCCGAAATCCTGTTCGGCTACTCGGGCCGGGAAATCGTCGGAAAGAACGTCGCCGCGCTCGCTCCGCCCGGCCGTGCGGACGAAGTGCGCCAGCGCCTTGAGGCCGTTCGGACGGGGCGCGCCATCAGCCCTTTCGATACGGTTCTCCAGAGAAAGGATGGGCGCGAAATCGATGTCTCGCTGTCCGTCTCCCCGATCCGGAATCCAGCCGGAGAAGTCGTAGGCGCTTCCGGTATCGCCCGCGATATTGGCATGCGCTTGCGGGCCGAGCGCAAGCTTCGGGAAGGCGAGGAGCTGTTCGGCCGGGTCTTTGAGAACGCCCCGTTCGGCATGTGCGTGTGCGAGCTCGACGGCCGCTACCTCCAGGTGAATGCCGCGTTTTGCCGCATGCTGGGATATTCGGACCCGGAACTGATTGGCAAAGCCTGGCCGGAACTCACCCACGTCGACGACCTGGAGTCCGCGCTGCGGAGGCAGGAACAGTTGTTGACCGGAACGGCCGAATACGTGGAGGGCGAAAGGCGCTACCTTCACCGCGGTGGAAATGTGGTCTGGGGGCGCGATCGGATCTCGCTGGTGCGCGACCGCGGCGGCCGCCCGCTCTATTCCGTGGCTCACGTGGAAGACATCACGGAAAGCCGAAGGACTCAGGAGGCGCTGCGCCAAAGCGAGGAGCGCTTCCGCATCATGGCCGACAGTTGCCCGGCTGGGATTTGGGTGACCGACGCACAGGGTGTGACTCGGTTCATCAACCGGGCATACCGGGAATTCTGCGGCTTAACCTCCGAACAGGCACAGCGAGACGAGGGGCAACTGCTGCTTCACCCGGACGATGCGGCGGGGTATGCCGGGACATTCCAGCGCGCGGTGCGGGAACGTGCGCCCTTCAAGGCTGAGGCCCGCTTCCGGCGGTCGGATGGAGAGTGGCGGTGGGTGGAGTTGCACGCGGAGCCGCGCTTTTCGCCGGGCGGTGAATACCTGGGGCACGTCGGCGCCAGTAAGGACATCACCGAGCGCAAGCGGGCGCAGAACGCGCTGCGCGAAAGCGAGGAGCGCTTCCGCATCATGGCCGACAGTTGCCCGACGGGGATCTGGGTGACCGACGAACAGGGCGGGACTCGGTTCATCAACCGGAGGTACCGGGAATTCTGCGGCGTAACCTCCGAACAGGTGGAACCAAACGCGTGGCAGTCGCGGATTCACCCGGACGACAGGCTGGAGTTTGTCGGGGCTTTCCAGCGTGCCTTGAAAGAGCGCGCGCCTTTCAGGAATGAAGGACGGCACCGGCGTGCCGATGGCGAGTGGCGATGGGTGGAGTCGTACGCAGTGCCGCGCATTTCGTCGGGAGGCGAGTTTCTTGGGTTCGTCGGCACCAGTAAGGACATCACCGAGCGCAAGCGGGCGCAGAACGCGCTGCGCGAGAGCGAAGAGCGTTTCCGCATCATGGCGGACGGTTGCCCGGCGGCGTTGTGGGTGACCAATGCACAAGGCGGGACGCAGTTTTTGAATCGGGAGGTCAAAGAATTCTTCGGCGCTTCCCGCGAACACCTGGAAAGAGGCGAGTGGCAGTTCCTGGTTCATCCGGACGATCTGCCGGAGTTTGCGGCCGCATTCCAACGAGCGGTGCGGGAACGCGGGCCTTTCCGCGCCGAAGTGCGCTTCCGCCGTGCCGACGGCACGTGGCGGTGGTTCACCACACATGCGGAACCGCGTGTATCTGCCGATGGCGAATTCCTGGGGCACGTCGGCCTCAGCTTCGACATCACCGAGCGCAAGCGGGCCGAGCAGGCGCTGCGCGAAAGCGAAGAGCGCTTCCGCAACATGGCGGACGGTTGCCCGGAGGCGATGTGGGTGACCAACGCGGATGGGAGCAATAATTTCCTCAACCGGGCATGCCGCGAGTTCAGCGGGACAAACTACGAGCAGGTGGTAAAAGGCAATTGGCGGTCGATGGTTCACCCGGAGGATGCGGAGGAGTATCTCGGGGCGATCCAGCGCGCGGTGCGGGAACATACGAATTTCAAGGGCGAAGCGCGCCTCCGGCGCGCCGACGGCGAGTGGCGCTGGGGCGTCACCCACGCGGTGCCGCGCTTTTCGCAAAGTAGCGAGTATCTGGGACACATCGGCCTCAGCCTTGACATCACGGAGCGCAAGCAGGCCGAGCAAGCCTTGCGGACGAGCGAAGAGAAGTTCCGCCAGTTGGCGGAAAACATTCGCGAAGTTTTTTGGATGATGGACCCCGCGTCCGGCAAATTCCTCTATGTCGGCCCTGCGTATGAACAGGTCTGGGGCAGGACCTGCGACAGCGTTTACCAGAACCCGGCCTCCTGGCTCGCGGCGATCCACCCCGATGACCTGGAACGGTCCCGTCGGTTGTTTGCAAGCCAAATGCAGGGAGAACCCGTCGAGAACGAATACCGCATACGAACGCCGGACGGGGAGGAGAAGTGGATCCGGAGCCGGGCTTTTCCCGTCCGCGACGAGGGCGGAAAGCTGATTCGGGTGGTCGGAATCGCCGAGGATATTACCGAGCGGAAGCGCTACGAGGCGGAGTTGATTGAGGCGCGCGAGGGAGCGGATGCCGCCAATCGGGCCAAGAGCTGTTTTCTGGCCAATATGAGCCACGAAATCCGCACGCCCATGAATGGCGTGATCGGCATGCTGCAACTGCTGGCCCTAACCGACTTGAGCAAGGAGCAGCGGCACTACGCCGCCGTGGCGGAGTCGAGCGGCCAGGCTCTGCTGGCCCTCATCGATCAAATTCTGGATCTTTCGAGGATCGAGGCGCGGAAGGCCACTCTCGAGAATCGGAGCTTCAATTTGCGGGACGTCGTCGAGGAGGTTGTCCAATTGTTGAGCGTCCAGGCGAACGCCAAGGGGCTCCCCGTGCATTGCTACATATCCCCCAAAATTCCGCCCCTGGTCGTCGGCGACGCCCACCGCCTGCGCCAGGTGTTGACCAATCTCACCGCCAATGCGGTCAAGTTCACGGAGCGAGGAGTGGTCGCCCTGGACGCGGCGATGGAGAGCCAAGGCAATGGCTCGGCGACGGTCCGCTTCACCGTCACGGATACGGGTATCGGCATACGGCAGAGCCAAGCCGCCGCGCTGTTCTCGCCCTTCACCCAGGCGGATGTATCGACGACGCGCAAATATGGCGGTACGGGATTAGGCCTGGCAATTTCCAAACAGATTGTCGAGATGATGGGGGGAACCATTGGCGTCGACAGCCGGGAAGGCCGGGGTTCCGCTTTTTGGTTCACCGCGGTTTTCGAGTTGGCGCCCCAACCTGCGCCGGCGAGTGAGCGGCAGGACGTGCCCCGCGGCGCGCCGGCCAAGCCGGCTCAAAAGAAAGCCACGGCGCCAATCCTGGTGGTCGAGGACAATTCCACCAGCCGGAACGTGGCGCTGGCCCAACTCCAGAAACTGGGATACCAGGCCAGCGCGGTCTCGAATGGCGCCGATGCGGTAAGAGCGGTCGAGAGCGGAGGCTTCGGCCTGGTGCTGATGGACTGCCAGATGCCCGTGATGGACGGCTTCGAAGCGGCTCGCCGGATTCGCAGCTCCTCCCAGCCGGCGATTGCCGGCATTCCGATCGTTGCCGTCACGGCCGACGCCATGCAAGAGGACCGGGAGCGATGCCTGAGGGAGGGAATGAACGGTTATCTGGCCAAGCCGGTGAAGTTGGAGCCGCTGGCGAACGCTCTTGCCGCGTGGCTGCCAGAGCCTGGCGCCGGTGACAGGCCTCAAACGCCAGGGCAGCCGGGCGAGATCCGGGAAAGAACCGGCCAGGAAAAAAACGCCTTCAATTCAGAGTCTCTGCTGCAGAGGCTGATTGGTGACGGGCGGCTCGCCGGGAAAATACTGGAAGAGTTCCTCCGGGATGCGCCCTCGCACCTTCAGAACCTGCGCGCGCGGCTCGAGGACGCGGATGCCGCCGGCGCCGGCTTGCAGGCGCACGCGCTGAAAGGATCGGCGGCTACGGTGGGGGCCGAAGGCCTTCACGCGATCCTGCGGGCCATCGAGCAAGCCGGAAAGGGGGGCGAGTTGGAGCGGTGCAGCGAGCTTTTCCCGGGAGTAGTCGAGGAATTCGAGCGGTTCCAGGGCGCTCTTCAGAGCGCCGGCTGGATCGGCGCAGGTTTGGAAAAGGAGGAGCGATGATCGACCTTGACGATAGTTTGGCGGCGGAATATCTTGCCGAGTGCCAGGACCACCTGGCCACCGCGGAAGCGGGCCTTCTGGCCATGGAAGAGAGGCGGGCCGGGATCGACGACGAAGCGGTGAACCGCGTCTTTCGGGCCGTGCATTCGGTGAAAGGCGGGGCCGGGTTTTTCGACCTGACGAAGGTCCGCGATCTGGCCCACCAGACCGAAGAGGTGCTGGAGCGGATCCGCGCCCGCAAGCTGGTTCCCACGCCGGAACGGGTTCGCGTTCTGCTGCTCTCCCTAGACCGGCTGCGCGAAATGATTCAGAAACCCGCGGAAAGCAACCGGGCCGACATCGCCGATATCGTGGCCGCTCTATCCGCCCTGCCATCGGACGGCCACCCGCCCGCCGTCCAGGAGGGCCGGCGTCTGCGGTGCCTGCTGGTGGAGGACGACTTCGCCAGCCGGCTTGTGCTGCAGACTTTCCTTTCCCGCTATGGCGAATGCCACATCGCCGTGAACGGCAAGGAGGCCGTGGAGGCGTTTCGCTTCGCCTTCGACGGAGAGCGCGGATACGATTTGATTTGCATGGACATCATGATGCCCGAAATGGACGGCCGCGAGGCCGTTCGGCAGATTCGCGCCTTGGAAGTAGCCCACGGCATTCTTTCGACCTCCGGCGCGAAGATCGTCATGACGACGGCGTTGGAGGACGTCAAGGAAGTGATTCGCTGCTTCCAGGAACTCTGTGACGCATATCTCATGAAGCCCATCGATCTGGCGCAATTGCGCGGCCACATGCGAGCCTTCCGGTTGATCCAGCCAGGAGCGTAAATCGACCGGCTCCGGCAACCGCTCCCCGACGGTCGGTGCCGGTTACATCGGCGTGATCGGCCTGGTCTCGGTGCCCACCCGGAATGTGCGCGTCGGGCTGGCGCTCGCCGGGGGCGTGAGCAGATAGGGCCGCAGCAACAGAATCACATCGTCGGTGCTCTTGGTGTTGGAGTGCTTGCTGGTAAGCGCACCCAGGAAGGGAATCCGCGACAAACCGGCTACGCCGGCAATGGTGCGCGCTTCGCTGGGGTTTACCAGGCCGCTCACCACCGCCCATTCGCCTATTTTCAGGCCCACGGTCGATTTCAACACACGGCTGGAAATCACCGGAAGGCCGTCCACCGACTGGCCGGTGATGAGCTGGAACTCCGCGTCCAAATCGAGCGTGATGTCCTCTGAGCTATGGATATACGGCGTGACCTTGAGCAGAAACCCGATGTCCTGATACTGAAACATGGGGATGGTGGAAAGCGCGCTATAACCGGGGATGCCGCCGGTTGTGCCCGTGCTTGCGCTCACCGTCAGCGTGGCCGCGCTGCTGGTGACGGTGCCCACCGAGTTTGTAACCGTCACTGTATAACTGTATCCATTGAAAGCCGAGGTCAGAGTGGGCGTGGTGTATGAGCTCGAAGTGGCTCCGGTGATGGCGATTCCGTTTTGATACCACTGGTAGGTGAGCGAGCTTCCGGTGGCGATTACGTCGAAGGTCGCCGTCAGACCCGCGAGCACCGTCTGGCTGAGCGGCTGCGAGGTGATCGTGGGTGCGCCCGCCACGGCGCTGACCGTCAACGTTGCCGGGCTGCTGGTGACCATGCCCACGCTGTTCGAGACCGTCACCGTAAAAATCTCCCCGTCATCCGATGCGGCCACCGCCGCCGTGGTATAGGAGCTCGAAGTAGCTCCGTCGATGGCCGTTTGATTTTCATACCACTGATACGTGAGGGGCTCGGTCCCCGTGGCCGCCACGTTAAAGGTAGCCGTGTCTCCCACGCTTACCGTCTGGCTCCGCGGTTGGTTGGTGATGGTGGGCAAGCCGGTAAGCGTGCTCACGGTGAGTGTCGCCGCCGAGCTGGTAACCGTGCCAACGGTGTTGCTCACGGTCACCGAGAAGGTCGACCCATTGTCGGTGAGCGCCACCGGCTGCGTAGTGAAAGTGCTCGAGTTGGCGCCGGCGATGGGAGTTCCATTCTCGCTCCACTGATAGTAAAGCGTGCCATTGCCCGTGGCCGTCACGCTGAAGGTTGCGGTCAGACCTACCGTTACCGTCTGGCTCTGCGGCTGGGTCGTGATGGCGGGCGAGCCCGAAACCGCGCTGACCGTCAGCGTCGCCAGCGTGCTGGTAACCGCGCCGGCCGCGTTGGACACCACCACCGAGAATGTCGAGTCGTTGTAAGCGGGGGTTGTGGCCGGGGTGGTGTACGTGGCCGAGGTCGCGCCCGAGATAGGGATTCCGTCCTCCAGCCATTGATAAACCAACGGCGGCGTCCCGGTGGCGGACACGCTGAAGGTTGCGGTCTGGCCGATGGTCACCGTCTGGCTCTGCGGTTGGCTGGTGAGGGAGGGCACGCCAGAAGCCGGGTTCGATCCGCCGGCGCCGCCAATGCCGCCGCCCGAATAATCTGAAGTGACGATCGGATACCGGTCGCCCACGTGCAGCGTAGCCGCCTGTCCATCCACGCTCCGCAATTCCGCCGCCAGCAGGTTCGAACTGTTGTCCTTGGTAAGCTGCGCAGCCAGGGCGGCGTTCATCACCCCGAGCCCGATCAGCGAAGTTCCGTTGCCGAAGCTCAGAAATCCCGCCAGTCCGGCCGGCACTTTGAGGTTGGTCAGGTTGCTCATCCAGGTCGTCAGCGGCGTGAGCGTGAACATGTCCGGAAAGTTGATGCCATACGTAATGGCGTCGTTGCGCGACACTTCGATCAAGCGGGCCTCGATCATGATCTGGGCTTGTGGGCGCGTCAATTCCTGGAACAGCGCGCGCGCCGGCAAAATCTTCGAGATCCGGTCGCGTATGACCACGGTATGGGTGGCGTTATCGAACGAGACTTTCTCGATCCCCATGGTCTGCTGCACGGCCGTCACGAGGCTGGTGAAATCCTGCTGCGTGCTGGTTTCGGGCAGCGGAACGGCTACCGCCACCGAGGGCTCGTTCTCCTGGCGTTTCTGCGGCGAATCTCTGGCAACCAGGAACAGCTTTGGCGAAAGCGGAATCAGAAAAGTTCCGGTGGCCAACTCCAGCCCGTCGAGCGCTTCGCGGTACGTCACCCCTTGCAATTCGAAAGGAAACGGCGGGCCCGGCTGGTAGTCGGAGTCGAATACGCAATCGAGGCCGAACGCCTTGGCGACGTCCTGATAGGTTTTCTTCGGGTCCTCGCGCAGATTGAAATCTCTGGCGCCTGGGCGGGCCGCAAGCTCCGTGGGAGGCAGCGGCCGTCGGGCATCGGCCAGGTCGCGGGCCGTGGCCGCCGGTATGGGCGGCATTTCGTCGCCAGCCAAGCCTTGGAGGCCTGCGCCTAGCATGGGCATCAGTTTCGATTCCAGCGCCGCGCGCGTCTGCAAGGCCTGCTCGTGCTGCCAGTACTTTGCGTTGTCCGGCTCCATGGCGGCAGCCCGCGCGTAGAGCAGAAACGCCTTGGTGATGTGTCCGGCCTTCTCCTCTGCCCGACCTTGCTCGTACAGATCCCAGGCGGTGGGCTCGTCGGCAGCCGTCGCCAGCCGCGCGCTTGTAACGCTAAGAATCGCCAGGATCGAAACGAGCACACTTCGCCGCACATAGATCTGACGAGCGAGGGTAAGAAAACGTGCAGAAGGAAGTGGCCCTGAAACCTACCTCGGTTGTGGCTCCGCTCCTTTGTGGGGCGGCCCGCCGAAGCCGGGAAGAGATTCAATCGAGCCGCCGATGAACGCCGATTCACGCCATAACTTCATTGTTTCTTCACAGCATCCCCTGGTCCGCGCACGGCCGCGCGTCGCGGGTGGAAGACCTGATTCTCGGCGAAAGAGCGGGACGAGGGCGCCCCGCGCGGACCGGGGGGTCCGTCCTACTAACTACGCCGCGACCGGAAACCGGATTGGCGCTAGTTGGTGACTTCAACGGTGACGCCGGCTTGGCTGGATACGGCGGGCTTCGTGCCGATGGTCACCACCACGGGCACAGCGTTAGGCGGACTGCTGAGCGTGATCTTGGTTGGCACCTGGGCGTCGATTTGGTAGAGTCCGGCGACCGAGTCCGCCACCCATCCGGCATACGTGACCGTCGCGGTGGTACCGCCGATCATCACCGCCGGGTTTGGGTTGAGGCATGGCGGCAAATGCTTGTTTTTGGTGCCATTGTTGAGAATGGCGTTGCTAATGAGCGCGCCATCGAGCGAGGTCCAGGCGGAACCGGCGGTCAGGGCATAGTAGGTATTGGCGGCGGTCAGGAATCCGTTGTTCCCCGAGATGGCGACGCAGCTATTGGGCGCGGAGATCGTATTCGAGCCCGCCGTATTGATATTGCCGGTGCTATTCGGCACGCCCAAACCCGTCAGATAGATGTGTACGACCCGGTCGGTGGCGCTTGCTCCCAGGCTGACCGGGTTGCCGGGGCCGTTCGCGGTCCAATCGTAGTTCAGAATGGCGCCCTGGCCCGTGCCGGATGCGTTCACGGTGAAGATTCCGGGATCGATGGCCACGTATTTGATCGGGTAATAAGCGCTATAGGCCGGCGGCGCTCCATACCCGACGCGAAGGTTGCCGGCGCCCAGCGAGGTGGCCACCGCGGACGGCACCAGCACGTTAATTTGAGTATTGTTGGCGAACAGCAGATACCCTTCGCCGAGCTGATTGGGAGTGCCGGCGTTGTCGTAGAAGGTGACCGTGATGAAGTTGGTGCTGTCGGGGGTGAAAGATGTCGGATAGCGGTAGTAGTTCCCCGCGGACGGCGTGAACGTCAAAGTGTGGTTGGTGAGCGCGAGGCAGCCGGGACAGAAGTTCTCCCCGAAAATACTGACGATATCGTAGGGAGCGAACGAGGCTGCGCCCTGCAGGAAACTCGAGGCGCTGGTCACCGCGGCGATGATGGGCAGAGTGGTTACCGTCAAGGCGACTTCCGATGCACTCGCGACCGGCGTGCAGGAAGCGCTGCCCATGGGGTTGCAGACGCTAATGTACCAAGTGCCTGCCGAAGAAGTGAACCCGACGGCGGCCACCGGATAAGAAACGATCAGCTCCGTAGGGCTGGCGACGGTGACATTGGTCTCGTTGGTGGTACAGGTGCTCAGCGTGGTGGAAGCACAGTAGTAGACCATGGTTGCCTGGCCGCCAGGCACACTGGACGGAACGAATCCGCTGCCGTTGAGCACGACGGTCATGACATCTCCGATCATGGCATCCACTGGGACCAACGCCGGCGTAGTGCTGGTAATCGATGGCGCGGGCGCAACCACGTTCATCAGGATTACGAGCGTAATCACGTTGCCGGCCGCGGGAGTGATGGTGACGGCTTCCACTACGCTATCGCCCGGTTGGGTCTGCAAAAACGCCTGGGTACTGAAGGTCACCGTCAAAGGCGTGCCCCAGGAATAGCCGATGCTGCTCGTAGGGGATACCGTAGCCGGGTTGGCGACGCCGTAAAAATTGGATGAGCCGGTTAACCCTCCCGACGTCTCGCTGCTCAAGGCCGTGGCGACGGTAAACGAGATCGGCGTGCCGCTGGAGGACAGCGATACCGTCAATACCGGCGCGGCGCCCGCGCTCCAATCGCAGACCACAGCCGGTGTGACGGGGTCGGGCGAGAACAAGCAGGTAGCATACATCGCGGCGGGCGTGCCCGCCGAGACGGTCGCGGTCATAACCGGGGCGGCCGCATTGACGGTCAACCTTACAGTGAAGGTTTTGGGCAGAAAATTGCCGAGCACGTCGAACGCAACGGTGGCGTTATAGACGCCCGGGACCATCGTCAAACAGTATTGCGCCGGCGACAGCCCCACGGTCACGCCCGAAGAATTGGCCGGCCCGCTAATGGTTCCGACAGAGAGCCATACCGGCGGGTTGTACGTGTTGGTGTCGACATAGAAGAAAGTCGATGTGGTCGCCGTGACCGTAACCGTGAGGGGTGTTGGCGCGACCCAGGTGCTTCCGAGCTGGCAGCTCAGTTGCACCGGAAACCCGCCGGCCACCGCCACCGTCAGCGGGGACGCGCCTTGTGCATGCACGATGCCCGTGCCGGCCGTCAACGCGACCATGGCCGCGAGCAAAGACGGCTTCCCGAGCGCGGACGTCCTGGTTCGTATCGTTTTCGGTAATCGCACTCCGGGCTCCTTACACAAGGGTCTTATCGGATGCTTTCGGCGCACCCTTGAACAAAAAATTGCCTTAGTACCAAAAGGCTACCGGCGCCCGCGCACCCCAGAGATGAAAGGCGGCCGAACGTTCTAGTCGTACTCCAGTACGACGAGAAACGTGTAGCCCTACTCCGAGCCGGCGCCGCGTGAGATAACAGCCTTGTACAGAACGCCATGAGCTACCGACATTTCTCACTCTCTTGCCGCTGCGGAAAGCCGCCCGCCAGAATCGAAGAGGTCGGCGTGACCGACGATCACGAACTGGTGATCCACTGGTGGTGTGAAGACTGCCGGAAGCTGGTGTGGGCTTCCAAGCCGCTCAGCGACTGCTGGCGCGAATGCCCGAAGACGGACGAGGGACCGAAGTTCGACGCCGAATTCCTGCATAGCATCGGCGTGCGCATGGCGTAGGGAGCTTTCAGCGGTCAGCGGTCAGCTTGCGGTGGATCGGCTGAAAGCTGAACGCTGACGGCTGATCGCTCTAGTTCAACGAAAATTCTCGATCAAGACCAGATTCGTCTGGCTACGATCGATCTTCGGATAGAGAACCGTGTTCCCATCCGGAGAAATGGTGAAGCCGGCTCCGGATGAACCTTCCGCGTCAGTCATTCGGAGCACTTCACTCGTTTTCGAAGTGCTGAAGCGGTAGAAAGCCAGATCCACGGCGCGAGAACTTCGATCGAACTCCAAATAATAGAGGCCGCCGGGCACGGCCGCGAAAGACGACCCGAACAGGTTATGCTCGGGATCGATCGCCTCTTCCGCGCGGCCGCCGGCGGATGGGACGCGCCAGACGGTGCGTCCGCGCCGGAAGTATACAAACTTGCCGTCGGCGCTCTCTTCGGAAGCGCTGGCCGGGGGTGGCGCCAGGAGCGTAGCTTCAGAGCCGTCCGGCCGGGCTTTATAGAGGGCGCCTCCCATGACGTAAAGAGCCGACTTACCCTTCCGCGTATACGCGGCCGTGTTTCCAGCGATGTAATAGATCGATTTGCCATCGCGCGAAAAGGACGGGTTGAAGCCGCTGGCCACGTGCACCGGAGCGGGGTTCCCGGCTCGCGCGGACGCCGCTACCGCGTCGATGGCGGCGCCTCCATTGAGTGCGTTGATCAGCAGCGTTCTTCCGTCGGGCGACCAGTGCACATTGCGCAGCACCGGTCCGTGGAAATTGGTTACCCGCACGCGGCCGCCGGTCTGGACGTCCGTCAGCCAGACTTCCTCGCTGCCGCCTTGGCTCGAAACGTCGGCAACCTGGCGCCCGTCGGGAGAAAACGCCGGATAGGTTTCCGACGCTCCGGTGCGGATCCACGGCTCGCCGCCAGCTTCATCCTTTCCGGCCGCGGCGTTTTCGGCGGTGTTTTCGGCATCCTTTTTCCAATCGATGCGCTTGCGCCAGATGGATTCGCTGACGGGCGCATCGGTGAACGCGAGCTTATGGCCGGCGCGGGCTACGGCAGGCTCGCCGGCTCCGGTTCCGGCCGAAAGGACCTCGCGCGGGCTGCCGCCGGCCGCGGAGATCCGCCACAGGTGCCAGCCAGTGCCGCGCGCCGCGGCGTAGACGATCTCGCGGCCGTCGGCGCTCCAATCCAAACCGCCAACCTCGTCGTTGTCGTAGGTCAGCCGCGTGAGATTGCCACCGCTCGGGTCGCATATATAAATGTCCGCGCCTTCGCCGCCTTCTTCTCCCGCCACCGCTCCACGCACGAACGCCAGATAGCGGCCATCGGGCGAGACCGCCGGGCCGCGGTCCGACAGGTCGTTTCCGGGGTTGGTGAGGCGCTCGATCTTACCGGTGTCGAGAGGCAGCAGCGCCAAAGCCGGCGGCGAGATCACCACCAGCGATTTGCCGTCCGCGGTCCATGCGATCGCGCGCGTGGGGCGGTTCCTCGCCCGCTCCGCATCCACCTCTTTATCGTCCCAGCCGAGCGGCAGGACGCGTTCCGCGGCCGCGTCGCCCAGCGCATTGAGAGGCGCCACCACGGCTTGCGCGGCGCCATGGTTCCCCCCCTTGTCGTTCAGCCGCAGAAATGCCAGTTTCTTTCCGTCCGGCGAAAAGGCCGGGCTGGTCTCGCTTCCCACGCCGCGGGTGAGCACCGCTCCGGAGGTCCTTCCAGCCGTTAATTCGCTCACCGAGATACGAAAATCCCCCTGGGCGCCGTTTGCCGGCCGCGCGCAAAATGCCAATTTCCGGCCATCCGGCGAAAAAGCGGGGCAACTCCGCGACTGCGATAGATCCGCCAGCACGGTGCGCTTTTCCGCCGATGCGCGATTGGAAAACAGCCGTTCGGCCAGGCTCACCAGCCCGCCTACAACGCCAAGCCCGATGAGCAGAACCACACCCGGACGCTTGAAAAAACTTCCGCTAGCCATCGGCTTCAGTATGGCATCATGGAGTTGCCGCGGAGGCTCGCCGCTGGCGGGAAAGTTTCCCGTGGCGCCGAGCTCGAAACGCCCCATGTCCGAACCGAAGCCGTTACCCACCGCCGTTCTTTTGCACATTGCTCAAATCCTGAATGTGCCGCTGAAAGGCCTGGTCGCCACCATTGGCCTGCTCGATGAAGGCGGCACCGTCCCGTTTATCGCGCGCTATCGCAAGGAGGTCACCGGCAATCTGGACGAAGTCGAAATTCGCGCCGTGGAAGAAAAGCTGGGCTACTTCCGCGAGCTCGAGGAACGCAAGCAAACCGTCCTCGCATCCATCGAGGAGCAAGGCAAGCTCACGCCCGAATTGCGGGCGCGCATCGAAGCTACGCTCGAGAAGAACGAGCTCGAGGACCTGTATCTGCCGTTCAAGCCGAAGCGCAGGACCAAGGCTTCCATCGCCCGCGAAAAGGGCCTGGAGCCGCTGGCGCAATGGCTCTGGGACCAATCGGACCCGCGGCCGCTAGAAGCGTTCGCCGCCACCTTCGTGGACGCCGAAAAGGGCGTGGCATCCGCCTCCGAGGCGCTCGAAGGCGCCCGCCACATCGTGGCCGAATGGGTGAGCGAGAATGCCGAGTTCCGCAAAGCCATGCGAGGCATGATGGCGGCCGAAGGGGTCGTGACCAGCCGCGCCATCGAGGGCGCGCTCGATCCCGACGGTAAATTCAAGATGTATGCCAGCTACAGCGAGCCGGCCGGCAAGATTCCCTCCCACCGCATGCTGGCCATTCGCCGCGGCGCCAAGGAAGGCGTTCTCAGCTTTGAAATCGAGCTCGACGGCGCCAAAGCCGTCGCATGGCTGAACTCGCGCGTGATTCGCTCCAGGGGCGAATGGGTTCCGCAGCTTGAAGCCGCCATCGAAGATTCCTACCATCGTCTGCTCAATCCGTCGATTCAAACCGAAGTGCGCCTGGAACTGAAAGACCGCTCCGACGAAGAAGCCATCAAGGTATTTCGCGAGAACCTGGAAAACCTCTTGCTGGCGCCGCCGGCCGGCCTGCTCACCGTGCTGGCGATCGACCCCGGCATCCGCACCGGCTGCAAAATCGCCGTGGTGGACGATACCGGCAAGTTCCTGGAGCACGCGGTCATGTATCCGTTCGAGCCCAAGAACGATCTGGTGGGCAGCATCGAGACTTTGGCCGGCCTGGTGGCGCGGTTCCACGTGCAGGCTATCGCCATCGGCAACGGCACGGCCTCGCGCGAAACCGCCGCGCTGGTGGAAGACTTTCTGCGGCAGGCCAAGCTGACCCAAATTTTCAGCGTCTCGGTAAGCGAATCCGGCGCATCCGTCTATTCCGCTTCGGATATCGCCCGCCAGGAATTTCCCGATCTCGACCTTACCGTGCGCGGCGCCATTTCCATCGCGCGGCGGCTGCAAGATCCTCTCTCCGAGCTGGTGAAGGTCGACCCCAAATCGATCGGTGTGGGCCAATACCAGCACGACGTGGACCAGCGCCGCCTGAAGCAAAGCCTGGAGGCCACCGTGGAATCCTGCGTCAACCGCGTGGGCGTGGATCTCAACACGGCTTCCTGGGCGCTGATGCGCTATGTGGCCGGCGTCAACGAGCGAACCGCTCAGAAGATCGTCCAATACCGCAACGAGCACGGCCGTTTCCGCTCGCGCGTTTCCCTGATGGCGGTGCCGGGATTCGGACCCAAGACCTTCGAACAGGCGGCAGGTTTCCTGCGCATTCGCGGCGGCGAAAACCCGCTCGACATGACCGCCGTTCACCCGGAATCGTATACCGTGGTGGAACGGATGGCGGCGTCGCTCGGTGTGAGCGTGGCGGAGCTGATCGCGAAACCGGAGCTGGTCGACCGGGTGAAGCTCGAGGGCTTTGCCAGCGAAACCGTCGGCATGTATACGCTGGGCGATATTCGCGAAGAGCTGCGCAAGCCCGGCCGCGACCCGCGCGAAAAGTTCGTCGCCCCGCACTGGCGCGAAGACGTTCGCGAGATCGCCGATCTGAAACCCGGCATGACGCTCGAAGGCATGGTGACCAATGTCACCCGCTTCGGGGCGTTCGTCGACATCGGCGTGCACCAGGATGGGCTGGTGCATATCAGCGAGCTTTCCAACCGGTACATCAAAGATGCCAGCGAAGTGGTGAAGGCGGGCCAGATCGTCAAGGTGCAGGTGCTCTCCGCCGATCCCAAAGCCAAACGCGTCGCGCTGTCGATGAAAGCACTGGCGCCAGCCGCGCCGGCGCCCAAGGCCAGGAAACCCTCGATGGACGAGCAACTGGCAGCGCTTTCGACTAGATTTAAAGTGCGCTGAAATTACCACCGTGCCCGGAAAGAGCGTCCACCTAGGCAGCGAGCGGAGGCGGCACCCGGCACAACAAGTGCTATCCTCGGTTTTGTCGCCGGCAACACGGGTGGCGCGCCCCGCGGCGAACGCGAAGCGTCACCCATAATCATATATATGAGCACACCCCGAGAAGTTGCGGAACTCGTCGAGCGATTCGAACGGAATCAGGAGGCGTATCGCTCTGATGCCTATAATGAGGCTCGGCTCAGGCGAGAGTTTATCGATCCTTTCTTTAAAGCTCTCGGCTGGGACGTCGACAATGCGTCCGGCACCGCCGAGGCGTATAAGGACGTCATTCACGAGGACTCAATCAAGGTCGCCGGTTCGACCAAGGCACCGGATTACTGCTTTAGAATTGGCGGCACGCGAAAGTTCTTCGTTGAAGCCAAGAGGCCGGCTGTCAATATAAAGCAGGAAACCGACGCCGCCTTTCAGCTGCGGCGCTACGCCTGGTCTTCGAAGCTGCCACTCAGCATCCTGACAAACTTCAGGGAGTTTGCCATCTATGACTGTCGTATCAAGCCGGACCAGCACGATCCTGCGGCAATGGGCCGCATCCATTACCTCCAGTTCGGAGAATACTCGTCCAGGTGGAGCGAGGTGGCCGACATCTTCTCCAAAGATGCCGTTCTGAAGGGGCTCTTTGACAAGCATGTCGAGGCGACCCGGGGAAAGAGAGGGACCGCCGAAGTTGACAGCGCCTTCCTGCGCGAGATCGAATCCTGGAGGGAGTCCCTCGCCCGCAACGTTGCTTCCCGCAACCCTGAGTTGGAATCGTCTAGAGACATCAATTTCGCTGTTCAGAGAACGATCGACAGGATCATATTTCTCCGAATCTGCGAGGACCGCGGAATTGAGCCGTACGAGCGCTTGAAGGAGGTCGCGGCGCACGACGGGATTTATAGCAGGCTCTGCGTCCTCTTCCAAGAAGCCGACGAGCGATACAACTCTGGGCTGTTCCACTTCTACCCTGACAAGGAACGAAACGAGGACCCAGACGGCCTCACTCTGAAACTGCGCATCGATGACAGGGTGCTGAAGGGTATCCTGCGGAACCTGTACTACCCCGAGAGCCCATATGAATTCTCGGTCTTGCCCGCTGACATCCTGGGCCAGGTATACGAACAGTTTCTTGGCAAGGTGATACGCCTGACACCGGGCCACCAAGCCAAGGTTGAAGACAAGCCGGAGGTGAAGAAGGCCGGGGGAGTCTACTACACCCCGACCTACGTTGTAGACTACATCGTTTCCCAGACCGTTGCAAAGCTCCTGCAGGGCCGCACCATAAAAGACGCCGCGAAGCTGAGGGTCGTCGACCCGGCGTGCGGCTCCGGTTCGTTCCTGATCGGGGCCTACCAGTACCTGCTGGACTGGCATCGGCTGGAATACGAGAACGATGGGCCAGCGAAGCACAAACGGGTGCTGTACCAGGGGCCCGGCGGGGGCTGGCGCCTTACGGCGTCCGAGCGCCGGCGCATACTGCTCAACAACATCTTCGGTGTAGATATCGACTCACAGGCCGTGGAGGTTACGAAGCTTTCGCTCTTATTGAAGGTTCTGGAAGGCGAGACCGGGCAGAGCCTCACGGCGCAGTTGCGGATGTTCCACGAGCGGGCGCTGCCGGATCTGGGCAACAATATCAAATGTGGGAACTCGCTCGTCCCGCCAAGCTTCTTCGGTCTCCGCCAGGCGGCCCTGCTGGATGAGAACGATGGCGGTCGAATCAACGCTTTCGACTGGGACAAGGAGTTTCCGGGGATCATGAAGGCCGGCGGGTTCGATGTGGTCCTCGGCAACCCTCCTTGGGGCGCGGATTTCGGCACGGAAGAGCTGGAGTACCTCCGTAAGGCGTACGGGCGAGTCGTCGCCCGGATGGTTGACTCGTACATCTACTTCCTGTACCGATCGACGCAGCTTGCGAAGCCCGGGCGGGCAGTCGGGTTCATCATACCGAGTACAATTTTGAACCAGGTTGACGCGAAGCCGCTGCGTGACGTGCTGCTCGGCCGCGGCATAGACGTGCTGATTAACCTTGGCCAAGGGATCTTCGGGAAGAAGGTCCTCAACACATCGACAATTCTTGTCTCTGGCGCCCCCCAAAAGACTTTTATCTTGGACGACTACTCCATCCTAGATTTGCCGGATCGTAGGACGAGGCTGCCGAAGGCCCGCGTGGTCCAGTCGGGCCGCTGGAGTGAAGTTGTTCGCCGCGACCCGGATCTGACGTTCTTTACTAATCTCGGCGAGGCGGCAATCCTGGACCGCATGCGCCGACGGCACTCCGACCTCTCGTCTTTGCTGAAAGGGCCGATTCAGCGGGGTGTTAGCCCGGACGTCGCGGAGGCGCACGTCGTTTCGCGTTCTGAGGCTGAGCTGCGGCAATTCGAGGGCGAACTGCTGCGGCAGAGCGTCAGCGGGCAGCAGATCAAGAGGTATCAAGGCTGGGAGTGCGATGAGTTCATTATCTATACAGACCGTGAAACGAAGCTGAGCAGGTACCCGAACATCGCAAAGTGGCTCACGGCGCACAGGGAGATGAACACATGCAAGGAGGTGATTGCGGGAAAGCACCCCTGGTGGTCGCTTCACCGCCCGCGCGATCCAGACATTTTTAAAAGCCCGAAGTTCATAGGACTCACGACGATCAAGACGATCGAGCTCGTCTACGACCCCGATCGCAATGCGTTCGCCACTGATGCCATGTACGTCATGAGCCTCCGGGACGAATATGACCCCTGGGCGTTCATGGCGATCCTCCAATCGAGGATGTTTCTGTTTGTGTACCGCGTATCCAACCAGGGAGAGTCGCGGGTCATCCCGCAGATCAAGGCATCGAAGCTGCAGCCGCTTCCGTGCCCACCTGCGGAGACATCAGAGCCGGTCGCCTGCGAGTTGTCGCGGCTGTGCCAGCAGATGTTTGCCCTCAATTCCGAGCTTCGGGGCTGTCGCCATCCTTACGACGGCGCGCGACTTGGGCGCGAAATCGAGGCAACCGACCGAGAGATTGATCGAATCGTCTATGAGCTGTACGGAATCACGAAGCGGGAGACCGACGTGATCGAAGATGCGCTTCAGCGCTGAACAGAAGCGCTTCGACCGAGGGCGACAAAGTGCAGCCTTGGGGGTCCACGCACCCTCTCAAGCCCGACTATAGATTACCGTCGCGGGAAACTTGCTACACCAATAACCGCTAGAAGTTGATCGTTATCCCCCTCCCCTAATTGGTACCTGGCTCACCGGTTTTCCTCCTTCACTGAAACGTTAAATGAAAAATTTCTCAGAACCTCCCCTTTCCGCTCTACTCAAGAGCAATCTCTCCAAACCGTCGATGGACGATCAACTGGCCGCGCTCTCGAGCAGGTTCAAGGTCCGCTGAGCCCGTCATCACGGACCGGGTTCGCCGAAGCTCGCCCAGCCTCTCCTTGACCGCCACATGACATCGACGGCATAATATGAACTAGATGGCATGTGATGTGGAGTTCACCGATGAATTCGGGAACTGGTGGGAGCATCTAACGGAAGAGGAACAGGCGAGCGTGCGCGCATATGTGAAACTGCTGGAAGAATACGGCGTGGCGCTCAAGCACCCTTACTTTTCCGCCATCGCGACTTCCAAGCACGACCAGATGCGGGAATTGCGAGTCCAGCACGCCGGGCGCCCCTATCGCGTACTGTATGCATTCGACCCCCGGCGAGCCGCAATCCTCCTGATCGGCGGCGAAAAGACCGGGCAAGACCGATGGTATGACACCTTTGTCCCTCTAGCGGACAAGATCTACAGTCGCTATCTCGAACAACTCCAGCAAGAAGGAGAGATCTAATGGCGCGCAAGTTCAAAGAACTCGAATCCAGAATGTCCGCCGATGCGGTCACGGCCAGCGACAGAATCTACAGTCAGCTCAAACAGACTATGGCACTCGAAGAACTACGCGATGCGCTACGCATGACGCAGCAAGAGCTTGCGCGGGCGCTCCACGTAGACCAATCGGCGGTCTCCAAGCTCGAACACCGGACGGACATGTACGTCAGCACCTTGCGACGGTGCATAGCCGCCATGGGCGGAGAACTGGAAATCCGGGCGGTCTTTCCCCAAGGGACCGTTCGCATCGACCAGTTCGAACGGGCCGCGGCCGAGGATTGACGCCTATGCCGACTGCGCGAGTGGTCCGCGCTCGGATCACCTGCCGCCGGCAGAACCTGCTATAATCGAATCGCTGGAAGTTGATCGTTATCCCTCTCCCCTCGTTGGCAGTTGGCTCACCGGTTTTCCTCCTCCACTTAAACGTTACATGAAAAATTTCTCACAACTCCCCCTTTCCGCTCTCTTGCAGAGCAATCTTTCCAAGCACGGATTTGTTCAACCCACACCCGTTCAGGCGCAGGCGATTGAGCCGGCGCTGGCCGGCAAAGACCTGGTTGCCACCGCGCAAACCGGCACCGGCAAAACCCTGGCGTTTGTCCTGCCCCTCCTTCACCTGCTCGAACAGGAGCCGCGCCGCCCCGGCGTGCGCGCCGTCATCCTCACGCCCACGCGCGAGCTGGCCATGCAGATCCACGAAGTGTTCGTGACGATGGCAGCCGGCAGCAGCACGCGAGCCACCGTGGTCGTCGGCGGCGTCAGCGAGCGAACGCAATTGCAGGCCATCCGCAAAGGAGCGCGGGTGCTGATCGCGACTCCAGGCCGGCTTTACGATTTTCTCAGCCGCCGCCTCGTCGATCTCGGTGCGGTGCGCATGCTGGTTCTGGACGAAGCCGACCGCATGCTGGATATGGGTTTTCTTCCCACGGTGAAGCGCATCATGGAAGCGATCCCCGGCGACCGGCAAACAATGCTCTTCTCCGCCACCATCGAAAGCTCGGTGCAGCACCTGGTCTCGGATCACGTGCGCGATGCCCTGCGCATTGAAATCGGCTCCATCACCAAGCCGGCCGATGGCGTCGATCTCGATGTCTACGAGGTCGAGCAGGACCGCAAATTCGGACTGCTCGAAAACATGCTGCGCGCCCACGACGGCTCGTTTCTGGTTTTCGCCCGCACCAAACGCGGCGCCGAGCGTCTCTCCCGCCGGCTTTCTCAAGCTGGAGTAAATTGCGCGGCCATTCACGGCGACCGCAGCCAGGGCCAGCGCAACCAGGCTCTGAAGGGCTTTCAGGACGGCGATTACCGCGTGCTGGTGGCTACCGACGTTGCCTCCCGCGGCATTCACGTCGAAGGCATCGCCCACGTGGTGAACTACGATTTGCCGCAAGTCCCCGAGGATTTCATCCATCGCGCCGGCCGCACCGGCCGCGCCGGGGCGCGCGGCACCGCTTCCACCTTCGCCACCCGCGCCGAGCGCAGCGAAATCGCCCGCATCGAGCGCACCTTGAATCTGCGCCTCACCACGCGGGCTGTATCCGGCGAAGTGCTCGACGACCGGGGAAAGGCTCCGGTCATCGTGATTCCCACGCCGGACCAACGCCGCCTCCACGTGCGCAGCTTCGGCCCGCGCAACGCCGGCCGCCGGCGCGTATCGTCCATGATGTAGGTTTCAAGACCACAGAAGCCAATAGTGGCACAGGCTCTAGCCCGTGTTAGTGGCGCGGCCTCTCAGGCTGCCGCGTCTCCACTCCTGGGGACGCTTGGCTCGCGGCCTCCAACAATTTGGAACTCTCGCCCCAGCGGCGCGTGCTGGAAATCCCCGCGCGGAATCCGTACACTTAGCCTGTGAGACCATGAATCTACGAATCCTAGCGTTGGCGGCTGTTCTGGCTCTGCCTGCGTCGCCGGACGAAGGGATGTGGCTGTTCAACCTCTTCCCTAAAGATAAGGTCAAGCAAGCCTACTCCATTGACCTCCCGGACTCGTTCCTGGACAACCTGCGGCTGGCGTCGCTCAGCGTCGGTTCTGGGTCGGCGTCAGGTGCGTTCGCTTCCGCCCATGGCCTCCTGGTTACCGATCACCACGTGGTGGCCGATTGCCTTTCGAAACTCGGCCTGCTCAAAGACGGTTACTACGCCGCCGATCGGGCCGCGGAACGGAAGTGCCCGAATTTCGAAGCCCGCGAGCTGGTGAGCATCGAAGAGGTCACCCGCCAGGTGAAGGAGGCCGGCGGCAAGGAATCGGCTAAGGACACCAAGGCTGCCGCCGAAGCGCTCGATAGGCGCCGTGCCCGGATTGCCCAGATTGAGAAGGATTGCGCCGCCAAGTCTGGCCGCCTGTGCCAGGTAGTTAAGCTGTATTCGGGCGCGCGCTACGACCTTTATCAATCCCGGGTTTATTCCGATCTCCGCCTGGTCTTCGCGCCCGAGCAAGCCATTGCGTTTTTTGGCGGCAACCCCGAAAGCCTCACCTATCCGCGCTACGATCTCGACGTCGCCTTTCTGCGTGCTTATGTCGACGGCCGGCCGGCCGATACGACTCAGTTCCTCAAGTGGAGTGACGACGCCATCCACGAAGACGACCTGGTCTTTGCGGCCGGCGATCCCGCCGGAACGGCCCGCGCTAATACTGTCGCCGAGCTCACCTTCCTGCGCGATACTGCCATCCCGGCCAGCCTGACCCGTTTGCAGCGGCGCATCGAGGATCTTCGAACTTTTGCTTATAAAAGCTCCGATAACGCCCATCTGGCGCTGACCCCGCTCACCGAGCTTTCCGCCGCGTATAAGCTCACCGCGGGGAAAATGATCGGACTTGAGGACGATCTTCTGCTGGCGCGCAAGCTGAATTTCGAAAGGAAGCTGCGCGCCGCCGTAACGCACGACCCCAAGCTGGGCGCCGAAGCCGCCAAGGTCTGGGACGAGGTGGCCGCGGCCTTCAAGACCTGGTCGTCAAACGAGCGTGTCTACCAGGTTCTGGAAGCTCCCGCCGCTGAGGGTTCGCAACTCTTCCGGGCCGCTCGCGAACTGGTGCGGCAAACGCCCGGGGCAGCCGATGTGCCCACCACGCTCGATCCGGCCGTCGAAACCGTCTTGCTCGCGCGCTACCTCGAGGAACTGCGCTCGCTGGGCGAAAGGGAAGCGCCGGTCAAGGCTATTCTGGCAAGCAAGACGCCGCAGCAGGTGGCGCAGGAAGCGGTCAAGGGTACGCGTCTGGGCGATGCCGCCGAGCGCCGCCGGCTGGCCGCCGATCCGAACCAGGTGGAGCGCTCCGAAGATCCCCTCCTCCGTCTCGCGCGCCTGCTCGATCCCGCCGCCCGCAAGATTTCGAAGAAACGCGACGAAACCATCGGCGTGCTGGAAACTTCTTCTTCCGAGCGCATCGCGCAGTATCGCTACGCCATTTTCGGCGCGGCCGATTATCCCGACGCCACCGGCACGCCTCGCGTCGCGTTCGGAGCTGTGAAAGGCTACCTCGACCGTACCCAGGCGCCGGTGCCGTTCGCAACCACTTTCGGCGGCCTTTACTATCTGGCCTCGAAACTCCCGCCTCACGTATTGCCGGAACGCTGGTCCGTCGGCAAGGCCAACATCGATCAGATGGTCCCGCTCGATTTCGCCACGACCTGCGATATCACCGGCGGCCCCAACGGCGGACCAGTGGTGAATGCCAAAGGGGAACTGGTGGGCGTCACTTTCGATGGGAACCTGGAAAGCATCGGCAACAGTTTTCTGTATTCGGACGGCCAGGCGCGCGCCATCCACGTGGCTACGCGAGGCATTACGGAAGCGCTCGCCAAGCTCTATGGCGCTCGCCGGCTGCTGGAAGAGTTGGGGGTGACGCCGCCGGTCGCGGCGGCGCCTTCCGCGCCGTAGCCGGGTAGACATCGGCAACTCATCCAGTTATGAGCGAAGGGCTTCCTCCACCGCCGCGGGGTTCTTGGCGATCACCGCAAGTAGAATTCGTGCCGGTCCTTCCGGCTGGCGGTGGCCTTGCTCCCAGTTCTGAATCGAGTCGAGCGAGAAGCCAAACTTCGCGGCGAACTGCGTTTGACTCAATCTCATTCGGGCTCGCAGCCTACGGACATCCACCTGCGGCACAGGCACGTAGGTGACCCGCGCGCGGACCGGCTTGCCATTCACCCAGTCCCGTGCTTGTTGTGCACTGCGCAGGAGCTTCTCTCCAAACTCAGATTCCTTCGAGGGCTTTTGCTGGCCGGCTCGATTCATTTCAGTCTCTTCTCCTACTTCACCCCGTACAGCCGATGCTCCGCAATGTACTCCCAAACCGCATCTCGCAGGCCCTCCGGCCTAATTCCCGCCGCCAGCGCCCGCCGGATCTCCGACGACGAAATATCCAGGTCCAGGCTGTCGATGCGGCCTACGCGCGCTTCGGGCGGGACGTCGTAGCGGTGGCCGGGGCGGCTGACAACCAGAAACCGGACCGCCTCGACCACGTCGCGCCAGCGATGCCAGGAGCGGATCTCGGCGAAGGCGTCGGCGCCGATCAGGAAATACAGTTCGTCCGATGGCGCCAGCGTGGCCCGTACCTTTTCGATTGTGTCGATGGAATAATTGCAGCCGCCGCCTTCCTCGATGCGCGACACGGTGAAGCGCGGTTCGGCGGCGCAGGCCAGTTCGGCCATGCGCACACGGTCTTCGTAACCGGCGCGGGTGGCGCCGCTCTTGTGCGGCGGATGGGCGGCGGGCACGATCCACACGCGGTCCAGATGAAAGCCGGCCGCGGCCTGGCGGGCAACCGCCAGATGGCCGTCGTGAATCGGGTCGAACGTGCCGCCAAAAATCGCCAGCCGCATGGGTCCTTCGGCGATCCGCGCGGTTTCTAGACGCGCTCGATCTTGACCGAGTTGACGCGCACCTCTTTTAGCGGGCGGTCCTGCGAATTGCGCGGCACTTCGGAGATCTTCTTGACCACTTCATAGCCTTCGCTGACCTCGCCGAACACGGTGTGCTTCTTGTCCAGCCAGGAAGTAGCAATCACGGTGATGAAGAACTGGCTTCCGTTAGTGTTGGGACCTGCATTCGCCATGGAAAGCATGCCCGGTTTGGCGTGTTTGAGATCGGCGTGGAATTCGTCTTCGAAGCGGTAGCCGGGACCGCCCCGGCCGGTGCCTTCCGGGTCGCCGCCTTGAATCATGAATTGCGGAATGACCCGATGGAAGACGGTGCCGTCGTAAAACGGCTTACCCGTCTTGGTTCCTTCCGCCAGGCTGACGAAGTTTTCGACCGTTCGCGGCGCCTTGTCGGCGAACAGCTTGATCTTGAAACTGCCCTCGCTGGTATCGAAGGCGGCGTAAATTTCCTGTGACATCAAAGCGATTGTACCAGCGGGCGGGAAGCCCCGTAGATCTTGCGGATGTGCGGATGGATGGCGGCCGGCGCCAGGTGTTCCCAAGGTTCGCCGGCGGCGGCGCGGCGGCGGATCTCGCTGGCCGAGACTTCCTCGAAGCAAGGGTCGAGCGGCAGAACTTCAATCGACGACTGCCACTCCGGGGGAGGATGGTACGGGCCGCCGCGAGCCGCCACCAGAAGCCGGAACTCGCGCCGCATGGCCGCGGCGGCGCCGGGCGATCCGTAGTCCCAGGTGACGATCCGTTCGGCGGCGTCGCGACCGCACACAAAGACAACCTCCAGCCCCGCGCCCAAAGCGGCGCGAAACTCGCGCGCGATATCCCAATAAAGGCCGCCCTCGGTGGTGGCTATCGACAACCGCGGGTTGTTTTCCACCACCTGGCCAAGCATGTCCAGGCGCTCGTCAAGGGAGGCGCCGGAAACAGCTTTGTGAGGGAATTGCATCGGCAACACCAGAACGACATGATCGAGGACCTGGAGAGCTGCTTCGGCCAGAGCCAGGTGGGCGTTCGTAACCGGATTGAAGGTGCCGGGAAACACACCAAACCGGGTGGGAGCCGAGGCGGGATTGCGAAAGAACTTCATGCGGACCGGGTAGAAAAGGGATTTGTGGGTCTTGTTACGCAGTTTTTGCAGCCCGTCGCGCACCAGGAAGTGGGTGATTTGACCCGAAACAAGTACAAGTGCGAGCGATTGCTGTTTGAAAACACGAAGGGCGCGAGACTGCGCTCGCGCCCTTGCCGGTGACGAAATTTAGGCAGCGTTTGCCAGCAATTCGTCGAAGTTATCACCTGGTTCGGGGGAGAACTCATGCCGGTCGGCCGCTTCCTGGCAGCGGATACAGTACTTGGTCCACGGCACCGCATCCAACCGCTTGGGTTTAATATCCTCTTCGCAGTGGAGACAAACACCGTAGCTGCCGTCTGCCATTCTCGCCAACGCACCCCTGACATTGCGCAGGAGGTTGGATTCGCGGTCCAGGTTACGGATAGCCAATTCGCGTTCGCCGGCCAATTGCACTTCATCCAAGGCATCGGGAGTCTTTTCGATAGCGATGTCCTCCCGATTACGAAGACCGGCCGCCAATTCGTCCCGCTTCGCTTCGAGCACCGCTTTGTATTTTTCGAGTTCGGTCTGGTTCATTTTACTTCTCCTTCTAAGAGCCGGTCGGTTTATTGTTTTTAGTTTCTTTCCCTCGGGCCCGTTGTTACCGCGCTACAGTATAGACGACCAAAGGGCGCAAAAGTTTCAGCCAGAATGGCCGCTCAAAAGAGCTATTCGGTGAATCGTACCATTCAGTTCCGCCGTCATGGCAATTTTCCTGAGCAATTTGGCTGCCAGGATTCCACCCAGCCTGTTCCGAGGCTTGGTTCCGGTAATGCTCGTCAACTTTCTCCTACATATCGGCGGAATTTTGTCTTTTCTCTTGTGGAAACTCGTTACTGATACTCTCTTTTTTTTTATCGGCTGCTGACGATTCGACGCCACTCTGGCTATCGTTCGACACAACCCGCGCCGCCAAAACTGCGGGAAATAGGCCGGCAATTTAAGCGTTGGTGCTGTGAAAAACCGCTTGGCGGCCTAGCGAATTGCCATCAAACCGAACGACGTACCCAACTCGCGGCAGTCGCCCGGGGGATGATAGATGCGGCTAACGCTCAGATCCACAATGACTTGTGGTTTTCCCACGAGGCTGTCGGGCAGGCTGAACCGGCACTCGAAATCATTTGCGCCGATACTGACAATCCCCAAATCCACCCCCTCCACCGCGACTTTCAAAGTCACCGGACCCGCCGCCAACTGCTGGCTGGTCACAGACCCGTTCAGGTAGAGAGCCATGCCGCTTTTGGGCGGCCCGCTCATGGTCACCGAAGCCCGGGCGGGCATCCAGCGATGATCTACCTCGATTGGATACCAGTCGGGGCTCAAAAGTTTCGCGATCAGGGGATCGGACAGGTCGATGCGCAAGGGCAGGTCGCGGGAGTGCGGCTGGGACGCGTAAAGCATTGTAATGTTTCGCAGTCGCGGATTACGGACGTCATAAACCAGAGCCCCGCCATCAGCCAGGTTTTCCGCCAGAACGCCGCCGCTCACCAGGAACTCGCCCACATCGCCGATATCTCGATGAACTTCGATATGGGCAGCGCTTTCCGGGGTGATATATAGATGTTGCATGCCGAGCAGGTAGGACACGTGGTCCCGGATGACGTGCCAGAACAGGTCGCTATCGACGCCATCGAGCACCAGTTGTTGTCCGGGATGGAGTTGGTGCGCGCCGGCGAGGCCCTCCACCAGGTTGCGCGCGCGGACGGTGAGGCGATAGTTCCAACCAGAGGAGGCTCGCATTTGGGGCGCAACCATAAAAAGGTATGCGGCCGCGGCGGCACAACCGGCGGATTTGAGCGCCAGCTTGCCGCGCCACGCGTTCACCACCGCCCAGGAGCCCAGCCAGCACAAGCCGACGACCGGCAGGTAAGGGTAATACTCGGTCACATGGTCGCGAAGCGGCAGCACGGGAGCGATGACCAGGACGAACCAGGCCAGGCAGAACGCGGCTGCGCGGTGGCCGGCTCGCCAACGGTTGACGGCGAAAGCGGCCAGGGCGATGCTCACCAGCGCGATGAGCGCTTCGAGAAGCCACGCCGGGGTTCCGTAGGAGAGACGGAGATAGACCGGTCCCACCGACCACGTCCAATACTGAAAGAGCGTGCCGAGGAGGCTGGCGGGCGAGAAATGCATGGCGTAATCGCCACTGGCAATGGGCGGCGCCGCCCAACGATGGATGAGAAAGTAGGCCACCGAAACCGGCGCCATGGCGAGGGCGCGGCGAAAATAGCGCGGGGCACAAAGCAACGCATAGGCGGCCGCCACGGCGGGATAGACAATCATGAGCTCGAGCGCGCCGAATCCTAATACAAAGACCACCCATTGGGCGATCCAGTAGCCCCGCCGGCCGGTTTCGAGGTAGCGGAGGAATAGCGCGAAAGCGGCCAGCAGAAACAGACCGCACTGCACCTGGTTATAGGCCGATGCCCATCCCAAGGGTATGGACGTGGATGAGTTCGCCATCCAAAACAGGGTAGCCAGCCATCCGGCGGCGGCGCTCCCGGTGAGACGGCGGCCGATCCAAGCCATCGGAATGAGGCTCGCGAACTGGGTGGCGAAGATGACGATGCGGTACGGCAGGGCATCCAGGCCGAACAGGCTATAGCCGGCCATGAAAAAGGCTCGTTCGCTCCAGGGACGGATGGTGCCTTCGGCAAGCGGCAGGAACAAAGCGGAGAAGAGGGCGCGCCAACTGGAGATGCCGTTTGTCAGCCCGAGCCAGGCGAAATCGTCGGCGCGAAACCAAGCGTGGAAATCGTGCCAGTGGAGCGCCAGGCAGACCAGCGGCGGGCTTAGCCAATACGCTGCCGCGCCAACCGGAGATCGGGGACGGCTCACTTCGGGCTCAGGGCGACCGAGCTGGCCACGACCCCCAATTCGCGGCGGTCGCCGCCGGCGGGAGGCATGGCTTTGTCGAGGGCAAAATCGATGCGCACGCTTTCGCCCGCAATCGAGCTGGCGGGAATATCCCGTTTGAACGTATAGGGGCCGGATTTGGTATAGGTCTCCGGGGTTAAAGGCTTGCCCTCGACGGAGGCTTTCAAGGTGACCGCGTGGAGCTTCCGGATTACCGGGTCGGGCACGGAAAACTCGAACGAGAGCACGGCGCCGCGCTGCGCCGCCGTCGCCGGAGAACGGAGGAGCACGGAGAATTGCTTCGCCGTCCAGCGCCAGGAACCGTTCTCGATGGAATAGAAACCGCTGACGAGCTGCGGCTCGAGCTTGGCATTATTCATGGGCACGGCGCTAGCCAGGCGCGGCACATCCTCTTCCTCGACGGTGGGCTGCACCTGCACTTTCTGGTCGCGCTTGCAGCCAGGCGAAGCAAGCGCCGCGGCCAGCACCAGGACTACGGTCAGGCGCCGGGGCAAAATCGAAATCGAAAGTCGCATCAATCTCCCGTTTTTTCCACTTCCACAAGGCAACTATAAAATGTAGGGCCGCCGCCCAGATCGGTCAGGCGCTCGGAAGTCAGAGCGTTGGCGCTTCTTCCGCCCGGCGACCGTTTCGCCCAGCGCACGGAGGGCGCCGAAACCAGGCCGGGGCGCACCGTATCGTCCACCCGGGCCGCGAGCAGGCACGAGCCGCGGCGATTGAACACGCGCACGCGGTCGCCGTCGCGTATGCCGCGGGAAAGGGCATCGGCAGCGGCCAGGTGGAGCGTGGCGGTGGCGCGGTCGACGCCGTCGCGATTGCCGAAGGTCGAGTTCATGCCGTCGTCGCCCTTCGGAGTGATCATTTCCAGGGGAAATTGGCGGCGCAGATCCGCGTCGCCGTGGCGCGATTCCACGGGCGGCTCATACGCCAGGCTTTCGGCGCGGAAATGGCATTTGCCGTCCGCCGTGCCGAAGCCTCCGTTGGCGAAAGGCAGAAAAGGCTCAGGCAAGCGGAGACGGACGAAATGGTCTCGATCCAACTCTTCGAGCGTGATGCCGGAAACGTACGACCATCTCCGTCCCTCGTGACCGTCGCCTGGAGTGTGAAAGCCCGTAACCGAGCCGCGACCGTCAGGGAGCGGTTGCTGGAGCACGTCGCTTCCGCTCCCATTTGGGCTCGTGTGCCCCACATCGAGCAGCCCCCGGATTTGATCGTCGTCGGACTCTGCAAAGCACGGCTCCTGGAAACCCATGCGGGCAGCCAGGGCGCGGAATACATCTTGGTTGGAGCGAGCCTCGCCGGATGGAGCCACGGCCGGGCGGGCGAGTTGCAGGTAATAGTGCCCGTAGGCCAGGTAGAGATCGGTGTGTTCCAGAAAGGTGGTGGCGGGCAGGAGGATATCGGCGTAATCGGCGGTATCGGTCTGGAACTGTTCCAGCACCACGGTGAACAGATCGGACCGTGCCAGGCCGCGCAATACGGCATTCTGATCGGGCGCGATGGCGGCGGGATTGGAATTGTAGACCACTAGCGCGTGGACGGGGGGATTGTCCAAGGCGGTGAGAGCGCTTCCCAATTGCGCCATGTTCACCAGGCGAGCCGGGCGCCCCAGAGCGATGTGCTGCAAGTCGGGCCGCTCCGAGCCTTCGCGGTTGAGGGCGAACGCCTGCGAAGTGGAAAGCTGCAGGCCTCCGCCAACCTCCCGCCACGAACCTATTAAAGCTGGCAGCATGGCGACGGTGCGAACGGCCATGGCGCCGCGTTCGCTGCGCTGCACGCCATAATTGAGGCGAATGGCGGCGGGGCGGGTGGTAGCGTATTCGTGCGCCAGCGATACGATTTCCGAAGCGCCGATGCCGGTCAGCTCGGCGGCGCGCGCGGGAGTCCAATCGCGGACGCGCTCGCGAAGCTCGGGAAAGCCATCGGTGTGCGCCGCGACGTAATCAGCGTCGTAAAAATTTTCGCCCACGATGACGTGCATCATCGCCAAGGCGAGCGCGGTATCGCTGCCCGGGTTGATGAAGAAATGCTTGTCGGAGGCCGCGGCCGTGCGGTTGCGGCGCGGATCGATGGTATAGAGTTTGGCGCCGTTGCGGCGCGCCTCCATAATGAATGGCCAGAGGTGGACGTTGGTGCCCAGGATATTCGCGCCCCAAGCCAAGATGAGGCGGGAGTGGCGAAATTGCTCGGGTTCGGTGCCCAGGCGAATCCCGAGGGATGCGGCAATGCCCGCTTCCCCGGCGGCGGAGCAGATGGTGCGGTCCAGGCGGGAAGCGCCCAAGCGGTGGAAGAAACGGCTGGCCATCCCCGAGCCGTTCAACAGTCCCATGGTGCCGGCGTAGCTATAGGGAAGCACGGATTCCGGCCCGAATTGGCGCGCGGTTTCGGCCAGGCGCGCGGCGACGGTATCGAGCGCCTCGTCCCAACCGATGCGCTCGAACTTGCCCTCGCCTTTCTTGCCGATCCGCCGTTGGGGATAGAGCAGCCGCGACGGCGCATATTGCCGGTCGAGGTATTGCGCCACCTTGCCGCAGAGAAAACCGCGGGTAACCGGATGGGCCGCATCGCCGCGCAGCTTAATGGCGCGACCGTCGTCCACCGTGACCGAAAGCGAGCAGCAATCCGGGCAATCCAAAGCACACACGGAATGTCGGATTTGGGGCATAAAAGTCGATTATAGCTTGGCCATTTTCGAAGCGTCCGGCGAGAGGGCAGGCGGGTGGTTCGGGTGAACGATCGAGGTGAGGCTTCGAGGCGCGGATCGTGATTTAGAGGGTGGTGGGCATAGGTCAGGCGGCGGCTTGGAACCATTGTGCGGGGTCGGGGACCCTCCAGTGGGCCGCTTTGGTGCGGCGGTGGTGGACCATCAAGCGGACGATTTCCGGATTTGAAAAATCAAATTGCGGGGGCAGGCACTCGCGCTTTTACGACCAAGCCGGGATCGCGCAGAACCATCGCGGCGATCCCAATTATGTAGCCGATGTAGAAGGGAGGGCAAGTTTCTGATTCCCCTGGTCCGAAGAGCGTTTGCGCCTTTCCTTCTGCTGGCAGCGGCGTGCCACACCGAGAGCGCGGACGCGCGCTACCTATATGTATTGACCTGCGACGCCCGCCTGGACAAGCTGGACACGGTGGAGAACCGGAAGACGGCCTCCTACGATCTTGCCAAGCTTCCCGGTCATCTGCCTTTTCCGCCGGCCGCCGGGGCTTTCGACGGATGTTTGGCGTATCAGGCGGAGTACGATCCGGCGGCATCGGCGTTCTATACCATCGCGCCGGTCCAGGCCTCGGTGAAACCGGACGGGACTAAGGATTACCGCGAGCTCAAACTCTCGATCCCCGATCTCCACCTGATCGAGAATATTGCCGCGGGCTCTAACCTGGACGCCGCGCCGCATCTATCGTTCGCCGGTGGCGAGACGAAGCTCTTTCCCAACGCCGATTGGCGCCCGCCGACGGATCTCGACCTCTCCGCATTTGCTCCCGAGAAACAGCCTTTGGGCAATCAGATGGACTTGAAGCGGTCTTTCAGCCCCGATGCGGTAACGCGGCCCTCAAGCGGCAGTTACCCGGCAATGTTCTTCGCGGCCAAGTAGGCGTCGTCGAGCGGCGGGCTTTGAGGATCTCGCGTGGTGGGTCGGGCAGGATCGCGCCCAGGCGGTTAGCGGCCTGCGGTGGACGACCGGCGGATATCCTGAGACGATGGCGCGGGAAACCCAATTTGACCGCGGATTGCTGTCTTTGAGAGCATACGTAATGCGGATGCAGTTTATTATCGCGAAGGCAATGCCCGGAAAGAAATCTAGAGAGAAAAGTCTCGGGGAGCGGGAGGCCAGCGTCAGGCTGAGTAGCGCTCTAGTTCTGGCCCGCGCTTCGCGCCGGAGCGGCGCGCTTGGAGAACGGAATGGCCACTGACATACAGCATGCCCACCGCCTGCTCGATCGACTCGGTCCCAGCCAACCCGCCGCAGTGGTTCATCTGCTGGAAACCATGGTCTCTCGCGAAGATGGCGACACCCTAAGCAATGCCGAGCGCAAGGCTGTCGCCGAGGCCGATGAGTGGCTCAAGCACAACCAGCCGATCCCGCACGAGGACGTTCTGGCGGAGTTCGGCTTGACTATGGCCGATTGGGAAAAGATGGGCCAGGAGCCGCTGCCGGAAGAAACGCCCCGCCGTAATGGCTAAGCGCGTCGTCTGGACCGAACAGGCCAAGTCTGATGTCCGAGCCATTGAGCAGCCCATCGCCTTGCAGATCCTCAAAACGCTGGCCCGCTACGCTCAGACCGGCGAGGGGAACACAAAGCAGCTTCGGGACATCGAGCCGCCCTTGGTCCGCCTCCGCTCTCAAGCCCTCCGCATCTTTTTCCGCGACAAAGGCGACTGCCTGGAAACTCCCTCGTGCTGGATCGCAAGGAGGCCTACCGCTAATGGGCTTCGAAGGCAAGGCTGGAGCCAGTTTAGAAGGCCCTGAGCGCGGTAACGTCACGTCTGTTTGTCCCCTGGCGTCCCCCCCGCAGCGAAATCCGGAAATGCTCCGTGGCTGTCGCTGGTTTTCCCGGTTTCTCGTGGGCTATTGGTGAGCCCGGCGGTTTGGTTTGCGGCTGAAAAAACAAAATTGCCGCATGTGTAAACATATTCATTTCTATTGATTATGGCCAATTTTGGCCTCGCACATTGGAGGGTGTGTGCTTGTGCATTGTTGTGCATTTTGCGGCGAAATCCGGCCAGTCGCTGTACGCCGCCACGCCCCGACGCTGCCCACCGATCCGAGGCGCCGGATGCACAAAGACGAGCCGCTCACCGGCATGTGGCGCGAACTGCGCTGACATCGATAAAGCCATTCATATCTGCCGGTTAGGCCGTGTTAGGGTGGGCCCGCCCGGCTTTGGCTTTGTGCAGATTTGTGCATTTTACGCCTCTTTGTTGTTCGTAGCGCGGCAAGGTGTTGGGTTGAGTCGTTCCTGGGGGTACCTTACGTCTCCACGATAGCGTGCGAGGCTCAAAAAGCCAGGGGCGGAGAAGGGCGTGGAGTGGCTGTAGGCTGATGGAAGGAAAGGGGCAAGAAGATATTTGGAAGCTTTGTGACCGCCGCTCGGGCGATCTCACTTTTTCGGTGAGTACCGCGCAAGTTATAGTAAAGAAATGCGGTTAGCGGAGCACGACGCACCTTGAGACCTAGGGACAGTCGAGTCGCTTTGGAGTGAACCCCAAAACTGAGACGCAAAGTTAAGGACCAAATACATTGAATGGAGTGAGGAATGGATTTGGCCCGAACCGTGTACAGTCGCGATCTGAAGATCGCCGCCATGCGCGCCCT
>Ga0187848_10000382_pt1 | contig 40498 bp, 32 predicted proteins | sample June2016WEW_4_40_FD_132424 | JGI IMG/M metagenome (GOLD analysis project Ga0187848, IMG submission 132424) | Peatland microbial communities from SPRUCE experiment site at the Marcell Experimental Forest, Minnesota, USA - June2016WEW_4_40 | ecosystem: Environmental > Terrestrial > Soil >... | reverse complement strand
CACGCGCTCCAGCTCAACGGCGGCCTCATGGCCTCGCGCATCGGCGTGAAAGTCGCCGTCCGCAAGGTCGCCGTGAAGGCGTTCAACGAACCGCGGCCGTATCCAATCCCGCGTTCGCTCATGACGACCGACTGGCAAGGCGTCATCGCCGACCCGCAGGTGGACATCGTCTCCGAACTCGTCGGCGGCACGGGCATCGCCCGGACGATGGTTCTCGCCGCGCTCAAGCTCGGCAAACCGGTCGTCACGGCCAACAAGGCGCTGTTGTCCGCGCACGGCGAGGAACTGTTTGCCGCGGCCAAGAAATACGGCACGAATCTTTATTACGAGGCGAGCGTTTGCGGCGGCATTCCCATCATCAAATCGCTGCGCGAGGGGTTTGTCGGCAACCGCATCAACGCGTTGTACGGCATCGTCAACGGCACCTGCAATTACATCCTCACGCGGATGAAACTGGAAGGCGCGGACTTCGCCGACGTGCTCGCCGACGCGCAGAAGCACGGCTATGCTGAGACGCCGCCGGACCTGGACATTGACGGCCACGATGCCGCGCACAAAATCGGCATTCTGGCGTCGCTCGCGCACGGCTTTTGGGTGAACCCGAAGAAAATTTATGTCGAAGGCATCCGGCATATCAGCGCGCTCGACATCAAGTTTGCCGGCGAACTGGGTTACACCATCAAGCTTTTGGGAATCATCAAGAAGATTGGCGGCGGTTGCCGCGTTCAGGTTTCGGTTTATCCGACGCTCGTGCCGAACGCGCATGTTCTCGCCAGCGTGAATCACGTGTTCAACGCCGTGTTTGTGCGCGGCGACATCGTCGGCGACACGCTGTTTTACGGTCGCGGCGCGGGCAAGGACGCCACGGCCAGCGCGGTGCTCAGCGATCTGGCCGACGCGGCGCTGGATTTGAAATCGGGCAGCAAACAGCGCGTGCCGCCGTTTGTGCCGCACGAATGCGCCGGGGCGGTTGTGCCGATCGAAGACGCCGTCTCGCAGTATTTTCTCCGGCTCGACGTCGTGGACCGTCCGGGGACGCTGGCGAAGATCGCCGCCATTTTCGGCGCGGCGAAAATCGGCATTTCGTCCGTGATCCAGCCGGAAGGCCATGAAGGCGGGAGTGTGCCGCTGATTTTCATGCTGCATTACGCGACCAACGGCGCAGTCAACGGCGCCTTGAAAAAAATCGCCCGACTGCCGGTCGTCAAAGGCAAACCGGTGATGATTCGCGTCGAGAATTTTGAATAAGGACTAATATCGGCGAATTGCCTTTTGGAGTGAATTCAGCCATCTTAAAGACATGAGCGACAAGCAGCTTGCCTTGAAAACGATTGAGCGCCTGCCCGACGACGCGAGTTTGGATACCATCGCGCAGCGGTTGGAGTTCGTCGCCGGAATTCGCAAGGGACTGGATCAAATCAAAAAGGGCGAGACCGTGCCGCATGAAGAGGTCAAACGCCAACTGGCGACATGGCTGTCAAAATAATCTGGTCGCAGCAGGCGCGGGAAGATTTGCGGGACATCGTGACTTTCATTGCTCTCGACAATCCGAGAGCCGCCGGGTCTTTTGGATATTTGCTGATGACGAAGGTGGATGCGCTGGCGCAATTTCCACGATTGGGACGGGCTGTGCCGGAAGAAAATGATGAAGATATTCGTGAAATCATCTTTCGCTCTTATCGGATCGTTTATCAGGTGATTGAGAAACAGCAGGCTGTGGCCATCGCGCGGGTCTGGCACGGTGCGCGGGGCGAGCCTGAAATTCCTGAGCGACTGAATTTTTAATCATGTTGATTGTTCAAAAATACGGCGGCACGTCGGTCGGCAACTCCGACCGCATCAAAAATGTCGCGGCGCGCGTGGCCAAATATCGCGCCAAAGGTGACCAGGTCGTCGTCGTTGTCTCCGCCATGAGCGGCGTGACGGATAATTTGATCAAGCTGGCCAAGGAAATCATGCCGCTGCCGAATGAACGCGAGATGGACGTGCTGCTCGCGACCGGCGAACAGCAGACCATCGCGCTCACGGCCATGGCGCTGCACGCGTTGAACGTGCCGGCGGTATCGCTCACCGGCCCACAGGCGGGCATCGTCACCGACGTGGTTCACACCAAGGCCAGGATTCACAACATCACGCCGAAGAAAGTCCACGAACTTCTGAAATCGGGCAACGTCGTCATCGTCGCCGGCTTCCAGGGCGAGACGCCCGAAGGCCAGATCACGACGCTGGGCCGCGGCGGTTCGGATTTGACGGCCATTGCGCTCGCCGCCGCGCTCAAGGCCGGTCTTTGCCAGATTTACACGGACGTGGACGGCGTCTATACCGCCGACCCGCGCATTGTGCCGACCGCGAAGAAGCTGCCGGAAATTTCCTACGACGAAATGCTTGAACTCGCCAGCCTCGGCGCGAAGGTGATGCAAAGCCGTTCGGTTGAATTTGCGGAAAAATTCGGAGTGGTTTTTGAAGTCCGCTCCAGCTTGAATAACAACCCCGGAACCATTGTGAAAGAAGAAACCAAAAGCATGGAAGATGTCGTCGTGCGCGGTGTCTCGCTCGACAAAAACCAGGCCAAAATCACGCTCGTCGGCGTGCCCGACAAACCCGGCGTGGCCGCGCGCATTTTCAAGGCGCTCGGTGACGCGGCCGTGAACGTGGACATGATCGTCCAAAACATCAGCCACGGCACTCCCGACAAAGTCGGGACAACGGACGTTTCATTCACCGTGGACAAGCCGGATTTGCTCAAGGCGCGGAAGGTCATTGACGGGCTGAAAAAAGAACTCGGCCTGCGCGACGTGATCACCGCCGAAAAAATCGGCAAGCTGTCCATCGTCGGCGTCGGCATGAAGAGCCACACGGGCGTGGCCGGAAAACTTTTTGAAACGCTGGCCAAGGAAGGCGTGAACATTGACATGATTTCCACGAGTGAAATCAAAATCTCCGTTGTCATTGATCTGACGAAGGGCGAAGCCGCGATGAAAGCCGTTCACGCGGCGTTTATCGGCTGATGTGCAGGAAACATTTGACGTGAAGACATAACTGGCGTAACTTTCCGCACGTGAATCGCAATTTGAATCTGAACCTGCTGCTAAACGCGCTGCGGTTGTGCCGCGCGGCGGTTGGGTTTTGATTCGTTCACGAGATTTATCGAACCCCACTGCCAAACGGCGGCGGGGTTTTTCGTTTTTAACCACGGATGAACACGGATAAACACGAATTCCAAAAGCTGAAGCTGGCGGAGCGCAGCTGTGTCCCGCAAAGCGGGATCAGCCGCAGCGCGCCCACTTGCAGAGAAGTCTCACGGAAGTTTCAACACTTCAACCGTAGCGTGGCTGCTGCGATTGGTGCTGCGCACACAGTCGCGCTCCCGCGGCGCATTTTATCCGTGTCCATCCATGTTTATCCGTGGTTTAATTCCGTCAACGCCTGAGCCTATGCATAAAAAACCGTCGAAAAAATATCGCCCGTTCCCGCCGGTCAAACTGCCCGACCGGCAGTGGCCAAACCGCGTCCTTACCCACGCGCCCATCTGGTGCAGTGTGGATTTGCGTGATGGCAACCAGGCGCTCGCCGTGCCGATGAACGTCGGCCAGAAACTTGAGCTGTTCCAGACGCTCGTGAAATGCGGTTTCAAGGAAATTGAAGTTGGTTTCCCGTCCGCATCGAATACCGAGTTCGCGTTCAACCGCCGGCTTATCGAGGAAAAACGCGCGCCGGACGACGTGTGGCTCCAGGTGCTCGTGCAGGCGCGCGCGGACCTGATCGAACGCACCGTCGAATCGCTGGTCGGCGCGAAGAAGGCCATCATCCATCTTTACAACTCGACCTCCCCCGCCCAACGCCGCGTCGTGTTCGGCAAATCGAAGGAGGAAATTGTCGGGGTCGCCGTGCGCGGCGCGCAATGGATCAAAGATCGGTTGCCGCGGCTCAAAGGCACGGAAGTCATGCTCCAGTATTCGCCGGAAAGTTTCAGCGCGACGGAAGTTGAATTTGCGAAGGAAATTTCCGAAGCGGTCATGGAGGTGTGGCAGCCGACACCAAAACGGAAGATGATTTTGAATCTGCCGGATACCGTTGAGGTGGCGATGCCGAATGTCTATGCCGACCAAATTGAATGGATGTGCCGGAACATCAAAAACCGCGAGTCGCTCATCATCAGCCTCCACGCGCACAATGACCGCAACACCGGCGTCGCGGCGACGGAACTCGGCCTGCTGGCGGGCGCGGACCGCGTCGAAGGCACGCTCTTCGGCAACGGCGAGCGCACGGGCAATCTCGACATCGTCACCGTGGCATTGAACCTTTACCAGCACGGCATTGATCCGAAGTTGGATTTCACGGACCTTAATTCCATCATCGAGGTTTACGAGCGTTGCACGGGCATGCCCGTGCCCGCGCGCCAGCCTTACGCGGGCGAACTGGTTTTTACGGCGTTCAGCGGTTCGCACCAGGACGCCATCCGGAAAGGTTTGAACGAATGGAAGAGCGACCGCTGCGAATACTGGGATGTGCCCTATCTTACGATTGACCCGAAGGACATCGGGCGCGAATACCGCGAGGTTATCCGCGTCAACAGCCAGTCCGGCAAAGGCGGCGTGGCGTATTTGCTGGAGAGCCAGTTCGGCATCGAGTTGCCCAAGGACATGCAGCGCGAGTTTGGGCCGATTGCCAACGACGAGGTGGACAAGCTCGGCCGGGAAGTCACCGGCGCGGAGTTGAAGGCGATGTTCTGGCGCGAATACATCGAACGCGCCAAGCCGTGGCAGCTCAAGAGTTTTGAAACTGAGAGCAAAAACGGCGTCGTCCGTTGCCGCGCAAAATTTTTGCGCGACGGCAAGCCGGTCGAACTTTCCGGCGAAGGCAACGGCCCGCTCGCCGCGCTCGTCCACGGTTTCGGCAAGGCCGGTGTGCCGCGTTTTGAAATTGCCAATTACAGCGAGCACGCCTTGAGTTCCGGCGAAGAGGCCGTTGCGATTGCCTACATTCAAATCAAGCACGCCGATGGCAAAACCCGCTGGGGCGCAGGCGTGGACACGAACATCGAGCTCGCGTCCGTGCGCGCCGTGTTGAGCGCGCTGAACCGGTCGTAATCAAATGACATGCCAAAGCGTGAACACCAAACATTTGGTGTCCACCCTTCCAAGTGTTCGGACAGGAAAGGAAACCGCCTGTAGGCGACACCAGCCGGCGGCTCTATATTTTGTAACCAAGCCATTTTCGGCTCGTCAAATAGGGACGAATGTTTTAGTTTCCAGACCTGACCATGAAATTACGGCGCATTTTTGTTTGCGGAGTCACTGGCATCATTCTTGCCGGCGGAAGACTTTTGGCGGCGGACAGCAATCCCACCAACGCGGTGGCAGCCACTGGGGCGGTTTATGTGCCGGACACCTCGCATCAAAATGACCCGTTGCCCGATGGCGTGCTGGCTTGGAACGGCCTGACGCAGGAGACCACGGTGGCGGCGGATGCCGGCAATGCCTGTTTTGTTTTCAGCTTCACCAATGTTTCACCTGGCAACGTGGCCATTCTGGATGTTCATCCCGGGTGTCAATGTACCACCACAGAGTTGCCGCCATTGCCCTGGATCATTCCGGCCGGCACAAACGCGCAGTTTGGCGTCACGGTCAATCTTGCCGGGAGAACCGGAATGCAGATCAAGACGGTCAATGTCAAAACCGAGAAGGGCTTCAAACAACTCATCCTCAAAATCAACATTTTGCCGCCCGTGATCCCAACCCAGTCTGATGCCGATCGCGCGCGCGCTTTGGAGATGGCCAAGGCCGACCGGCAGGCGGTTTTTCGCGGTGATTGCGCAGCCTGTCACGTCAAACCCGGCGAGGGCAAATACGGCAAGCCGCTTTACGACGCCGTCTGTGTCATCTGCCATGAATCCAAAATGCGCGCCAGCATGGTACCGGATTTGCACAACATCAAACCCCCGACCAATGTGGATTTCTGGCAAACCTGGATTGCGCATGGCAAAGCCGGCTCACTCATGCCTGCATTTTCCACCGCTGACGGCGGTCCGCTCACGGACATACAAATCGCCTCCCTCGCCGGTTATCTGAACATGAAGATTCCCTCGCAACTTCCTGCAAATAAATAACTAAACCCGGATTCCAGCGGGGAATTTAATTTTTTTGTTGTCAGCTTGGGCATTATTGTCTATAAACTGGACAGATTGTTGTCCAAAATTCAGTTTTCATGATGTAAAAAATGTAGGAATGGAGGTTTTATGGCTGTATCAGCGCAATTAAGTCCAGACACCGGTTCCAGACTTTTTTTTGTGAAAGGTTATGTCCTCCAAGTATCATGGTCTTGGTTTTTCCGGCAATGCTGGGCCCTGATGATTTTGGCCATCTTGGGAACATTGAGCTATCTGTTGATCACCCATTACATCATTCAGGCCATTCGGGTGGAAGGCTACAGCATGTATCCCACCCTGACCGACTCGGGACATTATTGGTTAAACCGGTTCTCCTATGTCATAGGCGAGCCGCGACAAAACGACATCGTCGCTCTGAAAGACCCGCGCGATAATATGCTCGAGGTCAAACGCATCATCGCCATGCCGAGACAATCGGTTTATCTCAAAGACGGCAGGGTTTATGTCAATGGCCAGTTGTTGAGTGAACCCTATCTTCCGGCCAATACACCAACCTATGCCTATGAGAAGAACGCGAACGAGTTCATTTGCATCGGCAATGACAAATTTTTCGTCATGGGCGACAATCGTAACAACAGCACCGACAGCCGCACTTTCGGGGCGGTCCCGCGTCAAAATATCATCGGCAAGGTGATCGAATAAAATCCTGCCTTCCCCGCCGTTTTCAGGCTGGGTCCACTCAGACGCCAAACGCCACTTGCGGAATTTGATTCACACATTATGCTGTCAACCATGACGGCACGAATGCTTGACGCAAGCAATCACATGCGCATCGCGGAATTGGGACGACGGGTTTTGAACGGCGGCCGGGTCACACCTGACGAGGCGTTGTGGCTCTTTAATCTCGAAAACAGCTCCGACATTTTCGATCTGCTCTCGTGGGCGAACCGCCTGCGCGAAAAATTCAAGGGCAACAAAATCCACCTCTGCTCCATCGTCAACGCCAAGGCCGGCGCATGTTCCGAAAATTGCAGTTTTTGCGCGCAATCGTCGTTTTACCAGACCGGCTCGCCCAAATACGGCTTCGTTGATCCTGAACCCGTGGCCGAAGCCGCCGATGAAGCGAACCGAAACAACGTGACCGCCGTCGGCCTCGTCGCCGCATGGAAAGGTCTCAATGAAGGACTGATGCTCGATGAGGTTTGCGCCCGTGTGCGCGAATTGAAGGCCGGCGGCAAGACCCGTCCCGACGTCTCCCTCGGCATCATCAAAAGCCAGCGCGTTGCCGACCGGCTCAAGGAAGCCGGCGTCGAGTGCTACGGCCACAATCTCGAAAGTTCACGCCGCTTTTTCCCGCAGACCTGCACGACACACACCTACGATGACCGTCTGGGAACCATCGGTTATTTGAAAAAAGCCGGCATCAAGATTTGTTCCGGCGGCATCATCGGCATGGGCGAGACGCGCGAAGACCGCTGCGACCTCGCCTTTGCCCTCAAGGAAATCGGCGCGAACGTCGTGCCCGTCAACATCCTCCATCCGATTCCCGGCACGCCATTTGAAAAAAACGAGCCGCTTTCAGTCATGGAAATTTTGAAGACCATCGCCTGCTTCCGGTTCGTTTTGCCGCGACAGGAAATCATGATCGCCGGCGGGCGCACGGTGAATCTGCGCGACGCGCAAAGCATGATTTTCATGGCCGGCGCGAGCGCGCTCATGGTCGGCAATTATCTCACCACGCTCAACCAGCCCGTCGAGAAGGACCTGCAAATGCTCAAGGACCTCGGCCTCGACCCAAGCTGGGACAAACATGGTTTCAGCGATCAAGAGAAAGCCGACGGCGGTTGTGGAACAGAAAATTGCGAGACGGAAACGGAACCGGCATCCGCGAAGTGAGTCGCATAATGCATCGAGAACATTCTCGCGCTTGCCCGTGAAACAACACGGGTTTAATCTTGCCCGCCTGAATCCAAAGAAACAGAAAAGCCGCAAATCAAACCCGCAAGTGTTGCGCGAGGACACTCCTGCTTATCGAGTGAATGGCAACGGCGCACATCGCAAGCTCCAAAAGCAGGTTTCGCCGGCCATTATCCTTGTGCTTTGTCTGGCCCTATTCACCGTCAAAGCGCTGACAAGCCTGGTTCAGGAATCGTCAACCTGGGACGAAACGGGTTATTTCGGACTGGGCAAATATATTCTGCAAAACCATCGGTGGGATGTGCCTGGATCCATTCTGCACCCGCCGCTTTCTTATTATATTCACAGTATTCCACTGTTATTCTTTCCGTCCGATCCAGATCTTTGGAGAAACGATCCATCACGAGCAAAGGATCCTGAATACCTTGGATCGGGCGGTCTTGTCCGTGTTGTCAGAGGGCAAGCATTGTTTTCAAGTTCAGCAAACCAAGGGGATCGATTACTGGACTTGTCGCGTCTCATGATGGTGCTGACCGCCGTGTTGCTGGGGTGGTTTGTGTATTTGTGGAGTTATTCGCTTTACGGAAAGCGGAGCGCGATATTGGCGGTGGTGTTGTATTCATTCTGTCCCAATATCCTGGCCTATGCCCGTTTGATTACACCTGATATTACGCTCACCACGTTTTCGTTCATAACCTTGTATTATTTTTGGCGTCTGTTGAGGGACGGCCAAATTGGCGATGTGGTCCTGGGTGGAATTTGTTTGGGGCTTGCTCTGCTTTCGAAGTTCACCAGCATAATATTGTTGCCGATTTGTTTTGCGTTAATGATCTTATGGAGGGGGAAACAGAAAACAACAAACTTACGTAATTACCTTATCTTTGCAATTATAGGCGTTGGGATTTTACTTTTGGGATATGGGATGAATCTGGAACCTTATTTTGCCGGCATATTGTACCAACAGAAACACGCGAATCCAGGCTCTCCGGGATTTCTCATGGGACAACACTCAAATAATGGATGGTGGTATTATTTTATTGTCGCATTCCTTATCAAAACGCCGATCGTAACAATGATTTTTCTGACGATATCGCTGGTTTTATTCATTGGAAAGATCCCCAAAGGTGAATGGCTGGACGAAGCATTTCTTCTGATGCCAGCAACTGTAATTTTTTGTTTTTTCAGCCTGAACCATCAGGCAATAGGACTGCGTTACATTTTGCCAATTTACCCCTTTCTTTTCGTGTTTGCGAGCAAGGCAGCACAATTTTTTTTATCCAACAAGATGCTGATAAAGCTGTATATTGCGGCGATTACCTGGTATATAGGTGCTTCTTGCTACATACACCCGCACTATCTTGCATATTTCAATGAACTGGTTGGCGGTCCGAACAATGGATACAAATATCTGGTGGATTCCAATCTTGATTGGGGACAAGACCTCAAAGGCTTGAAAAAATACATGCAGAAACACGCCATCTCCAGGATTAATTTGAGCTACTTCGGAACTGACTCTCCCGAACGATACGGGATAACCTACAATTGGCTTCCCAGCTACGTTTTGCGAGATCTTAATCCTGAATACCATGAATTTCCTCTAAAAGGATGGGTCGCCATAAGTGCCACAAATCTTCAGGGGGATTATTTTGCCGATAAAAATTTATTTGCCTGGTTCAGAGGGCGCAAACCCGTCGCGAAAATCGGCTATAGCATTTTTATTTACAACATGGACGACTAGAAAATAATGGGTTGGTTTGCTTTTCCCGCGCGATTTCCGCCAGCGGCATTTCTTCTGGCAGTTTGCTGGCAAACTCGATGGCCGTTGCTCTGCTGCTCATGTTGGAATCATCATCCGCTGCCAAAAAATGCAAGTTGAACAATTTTCTTTGCGTCCCTGCGCCTTTGCGTGAAATTCTCCACGTGCAAAAGCTCGGCAAAAATCACGGCGGTTATTACGGCGAGACGATTGACATCCGCGCCGTCCTGCGCGAAATCGAAACCGCCGCCCAACAACACGGCTGGACCTCCGAGACCTTTGGAAGGCAGGGCGAATTCAACCTGCTCGCGCTTCATCGTCCCTCGTCACCCGACACTCGTCCCTCGTCACGCATTTACTTAAGCGCCGGCATCCATGGCGATGAACCCGCCGGCCCGCTCGCCGCGTTGCACTTGCTTCAGGAAAACCGGTGGCCGGCAAACGCCGAACTCTGGTTTTATCCCTGCCTGAATCCGATAGGCTTCGTTTTGAACCGGCGTGAAAACGCCGACGGCAGGGATTTGAACCGCGACTACCGGCACCTGGAGACGACCGAAGTCCGGGCACACATCGCCTGGCTTCAGCACCAGCCGCAGTTCGACCTTTGCCTCTGCCTGCATGAAGACTGGGAATCGCACGGCTTTTATGTTTACGAATTGAATCCGGAAAACCGGCCATCGCTGGCCGAAGCCATGATGGCGCGCATCGCGGAAGTCTGCCCGATTGACCCATCTGTCTTCATCGAAGACCGCCCGGCCCGGGGCGGCATCATCCGTCCGAACCTTGATCCGCACACGCGACCGCAATGGGCCGAGGCGTTTTATTTGATCGTCAACAAAACCCGATTGTCCTACACCCTCGAAGCGCCATCGGATTTTCCGTTGACCACCCGCGTCAACGCGCTCGTCACGGGCGTGAACGCCGCGTTGGCAACGTAGCACAGGCCTCCGGCCTGTCTCATATCCGTCTTCAAGCCGACTCCGCGTTCCTTTGCTTCATCCAGGTTTTGCCCAGTTCAGTCAGCGTTTTGTCTTTCATCACTTTCTCGGCCAGCGGGAAAACAATCCGTTCCTCGCGGTCAAAGTGTGAGCGCGACGCGGTCACGGCCAGAAGCAACAACTGTTGCGCTTCGGGCAGCCGCTTGGCGGTCTTCACCCGCAGCAGGCTGTTGTCAATTTCCCGATGCTCGTGTTCGAAACTGTCGCTCTGGCCAATTTGTTCCAGGTAATGATTCAGCGGAGCGAACACCAAATCTTCCTCGGTCTTGCCGTGTGCGAGCAACAGGCTTTCCATCAATTCCGCCAGCGACTTCACTTCTGCGAGCGTTTTGACATCCGGCAGGGCGCGTTCGATGTAGTCAAAGATGTTATGAAACACCACATGTTCCGCCAAAAGTGCATCGGTTATTTTCATGTTCCTCGAAAGCTTACATCAAGAAATGAAAGTGTCCATCCCTGTGCAGGTGCAGACCGGATTGCGGTCGCCATAGACGTTGTCCACGCGGCCGACAGCCGGCCAGAATTTGTAGTCGCGCAGACCCGCCACCGGGAACGCCGCCGATTCGCGCGAATAGGGCCGGGTCCAATTGTCCGCCGCAATCATGTCTGCTGTGTGCGGCGCGTTCTTGAGCAGGTTGTTCTGCTTGTCCGCCGCGCCGGATTCGATGGCGGTCATCTCCGCGTGGATGGCAATCATCGCGTCGCAGAAACGGTCCAGCTCGAACTTCGATTCGCTCTCGGTCGGCTCGACCATGAGCGTGCCGGCGACCGGCCATGACAGCGTCGGCGCGTGAAAGCCGTAATCCATCAGCCGCTTGGCCACGTCCTCGGCGGTGACGCTCTTGAACCGGCGCAAATCAAGGATGCACTCGTGCGCGACCAGGTTGCCGTGTCCGCAGTAAAGTGTCGGAAAATGATTTTCCAGCCGTTTGGCGATGTAATTCGCGTTCAGGATGGCAAACTTCGTGGCTTCAGTCAGGCCGTCCGCACCCATCATGGCGATATACATCCACGAAATCGGCAAAATGCCCGCGCTGCCCCACGGCGCGGCCGCGACCGGGCCGATGTGTTGGAGTTCAACCTTTAGGTTGTTCCCGGTACCCGAACACGCTGAAGCGTGAACTCCAACAACGCTATGTTCGGGCAGAAATTGGACCAGATGTTTGGCCACGCCGATCGGGCCGACGCCCGGCCCGCCGCCGCCGTGCGGAATGCAAAATGTCTTGTGCAGGTTCAAATGGCACACGTCCGCGCCAATGTCCGCCGGACGACACAGGCCGACCTGCGCGTTCATGTTCGCACCATCCATATAAACCTGTCCGCCGTTGGCGTGGACGACTTCGCAAATCTCCTTGATCGTCTTCTCGAACACGCCGTGCGTGGAGGGATAAGTGATCATCAGACACGCGAGGTCCTTTTTTTGCGCCTCAGCTTTGGCGCGCAAATCGGCCACGTCAATATTGCCGTCCTTGTCACACACAACAGCGACGACTTTCAGTCCGGCCATGACGGCGCTGGCGGGATTGGTTCCATGCGCGGAGGTCGGGATGAGGCAGATGTTGCGGTGCGCTTCGCCCCGGCTTTCGTGCCAGGCGCGGATGACGAGTTGGCCGGCGTATTCGCCCTGGGAACCGGCGTTGGGCTGGAGCGAAATGCCCGCAAATCCGGTGATTTCCGCAAGCCAGTCTTCGAGGTTTTGAAACAAAATCTGGTAGCCGCGGGCCTGTTTCAGCGGCGCGAAGGGATGAAGCTTTGCAAACTCCGGCCAGGAAATCGGAAGCATTTCCGCCGCGGCGTTCAGCTTCATCGTGCAGGAACCGAGCGGAATCATCGAGGCGGTCAGCGACAGGTCGCGCGATTCGAGCCGCTTGAGGTAACGCAGCATCTCGGTTTCGGAGTGATAACGGTTGAAGACTTTGTGAGTCAGGAACGGCGAAGTGCGTGATGCGTGATCGGCAACGTCCGCCACTGTGAAACCTATTGCCTTGTCACCTTTGAAAACCTGCCAGATCTCGATGATGTCACTTTCACTGGTCGCTTCGTCGAGCGAGATGCCCAGCGTATGGTCGTCAATCTCGCGGAAATTCATCCGATGCGCTTCGGCGATTTTTAAAACGTCCGCCGACGGCTTTTTGCCGAGATTGACAGTGATGGTGTCGAAAAAGTGGCGCAGGCGTCCCGCCTGCTCGTTGGACCTTTCATTTCCCCCTTGCCCGCGCAGCCGAGACGGCTGGGTTACGTTAAATCCCAATTTTTCCAGGCCGGTGGCGAGAATTCCGGTCAGGGCGTGAATCCGCTGCGCGATTTTCTTCAAGCCTTCCGGCCCGTGATAGACGGCGTACATGGACGCCATGTTCGCCAGCAACGCCTGCGCGGTGCAGATGTTGCTGGTGGCCTTCTCGCGGCGGATGTGTTGTTCGCGGGTTTGAAGCGCGAGGCGCAAGGCCGGTCTGCCGCGCGAATCCTTGGAAACGCCGACAATGCGTCCGGGCATGCTGCGTTTGAACTGGTCGCGCGCGGCGAAAAACGCCGCGTGCGGGCCGCCGTAGCCCAGCGGCACGCCAAAGCGTTGCGCGCTGCCGATGGCGATGTCCGCGCCGAAATCACCCGGCGGTTTCAACAACGTGAGCGCCAGCAAATCAGTGGCAACCGCGACCATCGCCCCAACCGCGTGGGCTTTTTCGACGAACGGCGCAAAGTCGTAAATCGCGCCGAACGTATCCGGATATTGCACCAGCGCACCGAAGACTTTTTCGGTGAACGAAAAATGTCCGTGGCTGCCGACGACGATTTCGATGCCGAGCGCTTTCGCGCGGGTCTGGATGACTTTGATGTTTTGCGGATGGCAGGTTTCGGAGACGAAGAAAATGTTTCGTCCGTCCTTGAGCGCGTGACACATCGTCATCGCTTCGGCGGCGGCGGTGGCTTCGTCGAGCAGTGACGCATTGGCGATGTCGAGGCCGGTGAGATCGGCGACCATTGTTTGAAAATTCAGGAGTGCTTCGAGGCGGCCCTGGGAAATTTCGGCTTGGTAGGGCGTGTATTGCGTGTACCAGCCGGGATTTTCCAAAACGTTGCGCTGAATCACTGCCGGGGTGATGCAATCGTAAAAGCCCATCCCGATGAACGAGCGGCAGACTTGGTTTTGCGACGCGATTTCCTTAAGCGCGGCGAGGGCCTCATGTTCGTTGCGCGCGGCGGGCAGTTGCAGCGGACGGGCGAGTCGAATCGGTTTTGGAACGGCGTCATCAATCATCGCGTCAAGGCTCGCGTAACCGAGTAGCCTGAGCATTTCGCCGGCGTCGGCGGGACGCGGGCCGATATGGCGGCGGACAAACCGATCGGGAGAAGCGGTCAGATTATCAGTCAAAGCCATTCATGGAAATTACGGTTCGCGTCTGAAAAAAGCGAGTTGGAATTAACTGTCTGCTGGTGCAGAATACATTGAATAGGAAGCTGAAAAATAAATGATTTCAACGATGGTTTCATCCTCTTCATTGTCTTGGTTGGTGGTAGAAGCAATAACGACATTTTTTGCCGTGCTTGGCGGTTTGATGGTAGAATACAAAACAAACGTAATCAATTTAACCAATTCCACATCTGGGATTCCTGCGAAATGGTATATCAGCAATTTTTGAAATGATGCCTTAATACGTCCATGACCCAATTTCGTGCCAACACCCCAAAAGTAAAGCCCGCCACCATTTCAAATTAAGGTAATTGACCCTTCACGACAAGTAACGGTTGAAAACAGGGGTTTTAGATTGTTGCCGGAGACGCTTAGGCAAGCACCCGAACATTACTGACATCGGCAATGCTTCTCCTGATTGTAAATGACCGGATTGAGGAAACTATAAAAGCCTGAATTTCAATTCTTGCTCGTTTACTGTCTTTTGCTCGTTGCGCCGTTTCTGCCAACATGGACGAAGTGCTTTTTACATATATCTGCTGGTTACCTGTTCCTTTCAGAACTTCAGGCATGATTTTTGTGCATGAAAAAGAGGCACCGCTATCTATGACGACATCAACTTCCATGCGGTCTATCGTAAAATCGAATGGAGACAGATTGGTTGCGGTTAGCCAGCAAGACCCCTCCTGTGAGTGAAAATTATAATTAACCCGCTCCCCGGATGAAGAAACATCCAATTTTATGAGCGGGTCAAGCCTTTCGCTCGTGTAATACCGGCGAAGAAGCCACGGGCAGATTTTGCTTATTATTTTGAGCATATCAAAAACTATTGGAATTGAATGAATCATGTGCAGCCTTTTGCCAACAGTGAAAGTTGAGTCACGCCGAGGTTGGAAAGTCAATGCGTGAATCAGTAATTATTTTACGTGTGGTGGGACAAGCCAGCCCAAATTTACCTACGGGAACCGTCGAGGAAGCACAACCGCCTTGCAGCTAATGTGAGTCCAGCGATTCCCTTTTGGGATTTTTGGGACTGCGCCCACCACGCGCCTAAATTGATCGTCAAATCGCTTTTGTAAACACAAAACGGAGGACAAATACCATGAATAACTTAGCTAAAAATTCGCTTGAACCGCCATTCACAGCCGGTCAATGCTGGCAGAAACGTAAACAAAAAGGCCCCGTGACTATCGCAATCGGACTTATCTGCAACAATGCCATTGTCATGGCCAGCGACAGCCAAACTGCCGACATGGAGACAGGCAAGACACGCCGGGATGTGGACAAAATAACCAAACTGGAGTTCAAGGATGGACAAACGGGGCTGGTTGCTCAATCTGGGCACGAAGTAATGTCAGCGAGAGCAGCGGAGATACTGACTGCAATCGCCAAGTCGGAACTGCTGAATGACTATCGGAAGGGAGCGGAATTGGCAGAAAAAGCGATTGCTGACTTGAGGCGGCAGTTCAGGGCACAGTATGAAGGCTCTGAAGAAGGTTTCAAGCGGCACTGCCTTGATTACAGTTTTGAACTCTTGGTAGGCTATTACTACGGCGGAAAACCCCACCTGTTCACGCTCCAGTTTTACCTTGGGATTGCCAAGAAAGTGCTCGCCGCATACGAATCAATCGGCATTGGTGCGCCCCTTGGCAACTATATCCTCTCCCGTTGTGATGTAGCGGATTTGCAACTTGGGGCAGCCGTCGCGGCAGCCCTTTACGTGGTTGAAGATGTTAAAAAGACTGACTTCAGATGCCAAGGGCCAACCAAAGCTGCATATACAATTCCGGTTGGGTCAAAAGATTTTCCTGAAATGAAAATGCAGACCGTGCTGATGAGCCGGGAAGAAGTTGAGGAACGGGTGCAAAAGCTCAACAAGTTCGACGACGAGTTTAAGGCCGAATGGAAACGTCGGTTGACGAACATGGTGTACGGAGTGGCGCACTCGTCACCTGTCCAGCCCCCCGAACAGATGGGTTGTTCGGCTGCCATTGTGTCAGGTACGGTTTACGACCAAAAACAAGGGAAATAAGGTCAAAAACCGCAACCGAATAGGCTTACACATTGGCTATTTACGCCGTACTGAAAAATGTCCACAAATTTTAGTTGACCCTCTGAATCATTAAATTATCGTGTTGACGATGCTGGTGGTGGTGGTATAGCACAGGATACCCCAAGAATACGCGCCAGCGTTGGTAGTTACCTTGTTCTTTTGAAATTTAGCTTGGGTGGCCGGGCAGGAGTTGAACCTGATCTTGTCCTTAGATGCCTGTGACAGCGGACGCGCTCTATCCATTTGAGCTAACCGGCCATCGGCACGTGACCGCGTGCCGATGGCCAAACATGAAACGATTGAGATTGGTTGGCAAGGAAATTTTGGAGTCAGCGAGAAAAGAAAAGAAATTTGGGTGGCGTGACCGGCTGGACTTGAACCAGCATCCCGTCCCTGTGCAATCTCCGTTCAAAGAGAAGCCGTTGAAGACGTGTTCGCAAGGCGCTATGCGCTCCATTCGACACTACGGCCACACCATCCACCGGGCAAGTTACAGCTTGCCCGGTGGGTCGGTAAACAAAAATTTTGTGCGGACAATCCTGACACCACCACCACCACCAGCATCAAAATGAAAAAAGCCAAAATCACTGAAACCAACAAAGCGACATTTTTCAGCACACTTAGGCGTGCTGCTCTGCCACTTTCGCAGACAAGTCATGGAAAATCGGCTGCTCTGAACCACGCAGGTTGTAGCGATACACAAACTCATTCACGTACGACGGCAAATACTTCGGAGAAACGTGGTGAAAAGTTCCATTGATGGAGCGTTTTAATTGTGACCAAAAACCATCAAGTGAATTTGTGTGAACACCGTTGCGAACATATTCCCGCACACCATGATTCACGCTCAGATGTTGGAATCCTGCTTTACGAAGCGCGTTGTAACCGCACCATTCATCGGTGCAAACCGTCGTGCCTTTTGCCACATTCGCCATGATGTTCGGCAAAAGGGTTTTAGTTCTGACATCGTTCACGACTTTGGCTTTGACGTTCCCGCCACGTTCCAAAACTCCGATGACAGGCGTTTTGCCAATGCCGCCAGTGCCGCGCACTTTCCGTTTTCCCTTGTGCATGTTCTTGGATAAACCGCCGACAAAAGTTTCGTCGGCTTCCACAATGCCGCTCATCATGTCGCCTTCGCCGCTCTGCATAAGCTGGCGGATTTTGTGACCCATGCGATGAGCGCATTTGTAGGTGACTCCAAGCTGGCGTTCCAACTCCTTTGCCGCCACGCCGTTCTTGGAACTGGACATCAGGAACATGGCAAAGAACCAAGATTTCAAGGATGTTTCGGATTTGTGGAAAATCGTGCCAGCGGTCGGAGAAATCTGCGTGCCGCACCAAGAACAAGCATATGTGCGGCGGCCTTTGACGAGGTAAAAGCAATCCGACTTGCCACATTTGCATTTGCCACCGTCCGGCCAGCGGGTTTTGAAAATAAAGTCCAAACAGGCGCGGTCGTCAGGAAATTGCGCGTGAAACTCTTTAATCGTGTATTTCTCTTTCATGCCTAAAATCTACCACAACCATTACTTGCTGTCAAGGGATAATTACCCAAATTAAGACACTGCCAGAATTTTTTCGGGAATTTTCAACACGTCTTTAATTGATTAAAAGGCAAAGGGTGTTGGTTTGCCGATGCTTCGTTCGAATCACGAAATCTGTGTATTCGGATTCAGGGCAAAACAATGGCAAAACCCGGCGTCATTTTTTCACAAAATCAGTGACTGTCACAGTTTGGGGACGCCCCAATATGCGGCATAAGCCGGTCGGCATGGCCACAATTGATTGTGTTTTTGGGCGTTTTTTTGACCAAATAAAGGTTGTGTTAAAGCGCCATTTTTTCTATTCTTTTTAAGCTTTCACGGACCCGGTAAAAACGACCGTAAAAGTGAGCTTTTTATGCCGAAAACCAAAGAAGATATTGCCGAAGAAACCAGCAAAACCAGACCGTCTGCGACCGAAAAATACGACGCTTCAAAAATAGACAAGCTCGAAGGTCTGGAAGCCGTTCGCAAGCGGCCCGGCATGTATATCGGCGATCCGGACGAGCGCGGTTTGCATCACAGCGTGTTCGAAGTGCTCGACAATTCGATTGACGAACATCTGGCGGGTTATTGCAACAAAATCGAAGTGACGATTCACGTGGACGGCTCGGTTTCGATCCGGGATGACGGACGCGGCATTCCGGTGGATATGCACCCGAAGTGGAAGATGCCCGCCGTCGAACTGGTGCTGACGAATTTGCACGCGGGCGGAAAATTCGGGCAAGGCGCCTACAAATATTCCGGCGGTCTGCACGGCGTCGGCGCGAAATGTGTCAATGCGCTTTCCGACTGGTTCAAGGTCGAGGTCTCGCGCGATGAAAAGGTTTATTCGATGGAATTCGAGCGCGGCAAAACAACCCAGAAACTCGAAGTCATCGGCAAATCAAAAAAAACAGGGACCTTGATCACATTCAAACCCGACCCGACGATTTTCACCCTCACGACGGAATTCAAATTCGACATCCTGGCGAACCGGCTGCGTGAACTCGCGTTTTTGAATCCGGGCATCGAAATTGTGCTCAAGGATGAGCGCGACGAGAAGACGGAGACATTCTTTTATCGTGACGGCATCGAGCAGTTCGTCCGCCAGCTTGGCCGGAGCAAGCAGCCGTTGCATCCCAAGCCCATCGCAATCGCGGGCAAACGGCCCAGCAAAATTGACGGCAAGGACGAAGACGTGTTTGTGGATTGCGTATTGCAATACACCGACAGCTACAGCGACCAGATTCTCTGCTTTGCCAATTCGATTCCCAACACCGACGGCGGCACGCATCTGACCGGCTTTCGCTCCGCGCTGACCCGCGCCATCAACCAGTACGCGAAACAAAACAATTTGCTGAAGGAAAAGGACCCGACGATTTCCGGCGATGACGTCCGCGAAGGCCTGGTCTGCGTGCTAAGCGTGAAACTGCCAAATCCGCGCTTTGAATCGCAGACGAAGGTGAAACTGGTGAACACGGAAATTGACGGCATTGTTTCGTCCGTTATTTACGACGGGTTGATGACGCACTTCGACGCGAATCCCGGCGTGGCCAAGAAAATTATTGAAAAAGGTCTGCTCGCGGCGCGGGCGCGCGAGGCCGCCCGCAAAGCACGCGAGACGGTTCGCAAAGGCGCGCTTACCGGCGGCGGTTTGCCCGGCAAACTCGCCGATTGCTCCGACCGCGATCCGGCGAACACCGAGTTGTTCATTGTCGAGGGTGATTCCGCCGGCGGCTCGGCCAAACAGGGACGCGACCGGAAATTCCAGGCGATTTTGCCCATTCGCGGCAAATTGATCAACGTCGAGAAAGCGCGCCTGGACAAGGTGCTTCAGAACAACGAAATCCGCACGATGATCACCGCCGTCGGCACCGGCATCGGCGACGGCGAGGGTGAGGGCGCATTCAATCTCGAAAAACTCCGCTACCACAAAGTCATCATTATGACCGACGCGGACGTGGACGGCTCGCACATTCGCACGCTGTTGCTGACGTTTTTCTACCGGCAAATGCCCGCGCTGATCAAAAACGGCTTCGTCTATATCGCGCAGCCGCCGCTGTACCAGATCGCGCGCAAAAAGCGCGTTGAATACATTGATGATGACGCGCGGTTGAATAAAATTCTGCTCGAACTCGGCACGGAAGAGGTGCGTTTAAAGAACCTGTCCGACAAGAAGGAACTTTCCCAAAAGCAACTCGCGGAAATTTTGGAGTTGCTCGAATCGCTCGACAAATACGCCAGCGCGTTGCGCCGTCACGGCGGTGATTTTGCCGAATACGTCGAGCATCGCCAAAAGAAGACCGGCGATTTGCCGAGGCATCTGGTCAAGGTGCGCGAAGGCAATGACGAAACGGTGCACTATTTTCACACCGAAGACGAACTGGCGCAATTCGGCGCCAAGAATGCCGATTTGAAATTGTTCGGCAGCGAGGAGGAAGGCGACACGACGACGATCGAGAAGAAAAACGGCTCGACCCGGCGCGCGCGGCACATCGAGTTGCACGAAAGCAAGGCCATCGTTGAATTGCTGGGGAAGCTCGACAAAAAAGGTTTCAGCATCGAGCACTACGCCGGACAGGACAAACCGTTGTTTGAATTGATTGAAGGCGAGGGTGAGCGCGAGACGGTGAAGCCGCTGTTTTCGATCCCGGAAATCCTCGCCGGGGTCAAGGAAATCGGCCGGCGCGGGCTGTCCATCAAGCGGTTCAAGGGCCTCGGCGAAATGAATGCGAAGGAGCTGTTTGAAACGACGATGGACCCGGTGCGGCGCAAACTGCTGCGCGTTGACCTCACCGACGCCGTCGAGGCCGAGGAAATGTTTACCAAGCTGATGGGCGAGGAAGTCGAACCGCGCCGCCAGTTCATCGAGGACAACGCGCTCAACGTACGGAACTTGGATATTTGAAAATTTTACTTGCCCAATGTGGTCACGCGTGACTACATTAGAGCCATGAAAACAAAGAGAATTAAATACCCGTCCGCGCAATCAGACCCGATGGCGCTCAAAGAAGTGGCGGTGGCGCCCGGCATCGGAGAGATCATCAGCGTTCGTTCGGCGAAAGCGCATCTCTCTGCGTTGCTTGATTTGGTGGCGGGCGGACATGAAATCACCATCACCAGCAATGGCAAACCCAAGGCCCGGCTGGTCAGTGCCGCGACGGCCAAACCTCGAAAAGTTTTCCAAGGCATGGGCGATTACCTTTTGAAACAGCCGATCCATGGTGGACCGCCTGCCGAGGAAATCATCCGTGAGGACCGCGATGCGCGCGGCTGGTAGCGATGTATCTTGACTCCGCCATCATCGTGAAGCTGATTGTGCGCGAAGCCGGCAGCGACTGGTTTAGTCGCAATCTGGCGAGGCATAGCTTTGAAACTTCCGAGCTGGCCCTGGCGGAAGTGCGGTCGGCCCTGCTCGCCAAAGAGCGAGCGGGGCACATCACCGCATCTGAACGAATAATGGCCGGGAAAAAATTTCTGATGATGGTGGAAGATGATCTCATTCGGTTGTTCCCACTGAACCGTGGGGTGCTCGAACGCGCCAGCGCCATTCAACTTGCCTGTCATCCGCGCATTCCACTGCGGACGCTGGACGCGCTTCATGTTGCGACGTGTGATTTGCACCACAGCGAGGCGCTGTCAACGACCGATGGGCGGATCCGCGGCGCCTGCGAACAATTTGCCATTGCGCTTGTCCCGGCGAAACTGGAGGACTTAACCGCTGCCAACTGATTTGATTATGCCTGACAAAAGTTCCGAACAACTGCCCGCAGCCAACACGCCGTTGTTTGCCGCCGGGGAAAAAATCGCCAAGGTCAATGTGGCCGAGGAAATCAAGAACTCCTTTCTCGATTACTCCATGTCCGTGATCATCTCGCGCGCCTTGCCCGATGCGCGCGACGGCCTCAAGCCTTCGCAACGGCGCATTCTACTGGCGATGCACGATCTCTCGTTGTTTCCGAACCGCCAGCATCGCAAGTGCGCCAAAATTTGCGGCGACACCAGCGGCAACTACCATCCACACGGGGAAGCGGTGATTTATCCGACGCTCGTGCATATGGCGCAGCCGTGGGCCATGCGCGAACGGCTCGTGGATGGCCAGGGCAACTTTGGTTCCGTTGAAGGCGATCCACCTGCCGCCATGCGTTACACCGAGGCGCGGCTGGCGCACCTCGGCGCAGCGCTGATGGAGGACATGGATCAGGACACGGTGGATTTCGTCCCCAACTACGACGAAACCCGCACCGAGCCAACCGTTTTTCCCGCCGCGTTTCCAAATCTGCTCGTCAACGGCGGCACCGGCATCGCCGTCGGCATGGCCACCAACATTCCGCCGCACAATCTCGGCGAAATCATTGACGCCATCTGCGCGCAGATTGACGACCCGAACATCTCGGTCAAGGGGCTGATGAAGTTCGTCAAAGGCCCGGATTTCCCGACCGGTTGCATGGTGTGCGGGCTGGAAGTCATCAAGGAATATTTCACCACCGGCCACGGCAGCATCAAAATCCGCGGCAAGGTGGGCGTCGAACAGCTCAAAGGCGGCAAGGAACAAATCGTCGTCACGGAAATTCCTTACAACGTCAACCGCGCGGTGCTCGTCGAGCGCGTGGCCGAATTGGTGAACGAAAAAACGGCGGGCTTCACCGACATCACGGCCATTCGCGATGAATCGGACGAGAACACCCGCGTGGTCGTTGAACTCAAGCGTGACGCCATCGCCAAGGTCGTCATCAACAATCTTTACAAGCAGACCGCGCTGGAATCGAGCTTTGCCGTCAACATGCTGGCCATTGACCATGGCCGGCCCAAGACGCTCGGACTGAAGGAACTCATCAATTGCTACATTGAGCACCGCCGCGAGGTCGTGTTGCGCCGCACGCGGTTCCAATTGAAGAAGGCCGAGGAACGCGCCGAGTTGCTCGAAGGTTATCTCATCGCGCTGGCCAACCTCGACGAGTTCATCAAAATCATCCGCGGCAGCAAAACGCGCGAGGAAGCCCGGGTCAAGCTGCTCGCCTTCGAGTGGACGCAGAAACAGGTCGAGCGCTGGAGCATTTTGATTCGCAACGAGTCGCGTTTGACCAAGGGCCGGTATGCGCTGACCGAACGGCAGGTGGACGCCATCCTGGAATTGCGCCTGTATCAATTGACCGGTCTGGAAATTGACAAGGTCGAAGGCGAATACAAGGAACTGCTCAAGCGCATCGAGGATTTGATGGACATTCTCGCGAAGGAAGCTCGTGTGCTCACCATCATCAAGAATGAACTCAAGGCCATCAAAGAGAAATACGCCACCCCGCGCCTGACCGACCTCATGCCCGACGAAGGCGAGATCAACATCGAAGACCTCATCGCCAACGAAGGCGTCATCATCACGCTCACGCACAACGGCCTCCTCAAGCGCACGAACGTCAGTTCCTATCGCGCGCAGCGCCGCGGCGGCAAAGGCGTCATCGGTATGACGACGAAAGAGGGTGCGACGGATGAGGACAATGATTTCATCGAGCACCTTTTCACCGCCAGCACGCACGATTACCTCATGTTCTTCACGAACACGGGCCGCGTTTATGTCGAGCGGGTGCATGAAATTCCCGACATGGGCCGCGCCGCCAAGGGCCGGAGCATCGCCAATTTGCTCGAATTGAAGACCGGCGAAACCATCGCCGCGTTGATCCGCGTTCTTTCCAAGACCAACGCGAACAAGGAAGACGTGACCTGGGAACAGCCCGGCGAACTGTTCTTTGCCACAAAACAGGGCACGGTGAAGAAAACTTCACTTAATGAATTCACCAACGTGCGCAAAGGCGGCATCATCGCCATCACCATCGAGCCAGGCGACACGTTGATTGACGTAAAACTTACTCGCGGGAGCATCATTGAAAAAGATGAGGTTAAAGATCCCGGGGACGGCGTCGTGCTGATTACCCGGGATGGCATGAGCATCCATTTCAACGAGTCGAATGTTCGTTCCATGGGCCGGTCAGCCGCCGGTGTGCGCGGCATTAAATTGGAGAAACGCGATGAAGTCGTCGCATTGGCCATTGTTGTGCCGGACGCCAAATTGCTGGTCGCTGGCGAAAACGGCATCGGCAAACGGACAGATTTCAAGGAATACCGGCCTCAATCCCGTGGCGGCAAGGGCATCATCACGATGAAGACCACCGAGAAGACCGGCGCGGTCATCGGCGCGCTCACCGTGCGCGATGCGGATGAAATCATGCTCATCACCGTCAAGGGCCAGATGGTGCGCACGTTTGTGAAGGACATCCGCGAAGCCGGCCGCAACACCCAGGGCGTGAAGCTCATCGAATTGGAATCCGGCGACAAGCTGCAGGCCATTGCGCCGGTCATCGGCGAGGACAAGGAAGATTCCGCCGCCGAAGACGAGCCGGCGAAATAATTTTCAAACGTCCCTTGCCGGTCAGGTAATCTGCCGTATCAGGTTCCCCAGATCCGATGGTTGGCGTAAAAGAATCATGAAAAGACGCATTTTCGCAGTATTTGTTCCGGCAGTTTTGGCCGTGTCCGGTCACGCAACCGACACCAATCAAATCGCCATTGTTTCAACCAACCAACCGGCCTGGGAAAGCAGCGTCTCGGCGGGTCTTTCGCTCACCAAGGGAAACAGCGACACGCTGTTGACCACCGTGGCTTTCAAAACCCACACGAAGACGCCAACCAACGAGTTCATGTTCGGTGTGGATGGCTCGTATGGTGAAAATGATTCCGTCAAAAACAATGAAACGCTGCACGGAGTCAGCCAATACAACCACCTGTTCGGCGAACGCTTTTACGGCTTCTTCAATTTGGAGGGTCTGCACGACGGCATCGCCGATCTGCAATATCGTTTCACGCTCAGTCCCGGCGCCGGTTATTATTTTCTCAAGGAGACCAATACAACGCTGGCTGGCGAAGTCGGTCCCGGCCTGATTTTCCAACGACTCGGTGGCGTGGACACCACTTACGCGTCACTGCGTCTGGCGGAACGGTTTGAGCACAAGTTCCATGACAATGCGCGGGTCTGGCAAAAAGTGGAATTCCTCCCGCAAGTAAACAAACCTGACAACTTCCTGGTGAACGCCGAAATTGGGGCGGAGGCTGCGCTCACCAAAACATTCAGCCTCCAGGTCACTTTGCAGGACAACTTTGTCAACCAGCCCGCACCCGGACGCAAGGATAATGATGTGAAGCTCATCAGCAGTCTGGTTTACAAGTTCTAGTGCCGGTCTCACGATGCCGGCGGATCCAGCATCAGGAATTGATTGACAAAGGATTGGTTAAGACCAACTTTTTCTTTGACTGAAACTTTTTTAATAATAAAACCACGCCCGGAAAATATCCGTTTCGTATGTCCAGGCTCGTTGCCATCAATCCCGGATTGACCGGAATGTCATATGAACTGGGGACGCGCTGGGTCACGATTGGACGCGGTGACAAGAATGCGTTCCAAATCGTTGAAACGTCGGTCTCCAGCCAGCATTGCGAAGTGTTGCTGCGCGGCAACGAACTCGTCGTTCGCGACTTGCGCTCAACCAATGGCACGTTCATCGAAGGCAAGACCATCATCGAGGCCGTCCTGCAGCCCGGGCAGATTTTGCGCCTGGGCGAGGTGGAATTGCGTCTCGAAATCACCGCGCCAGTCCCCTCCGCGCCGGCCTCCGCGACCGCGCCAGCCCCGGTGAAAAAACCCGAAGCCGCGGGCGGCACCCCGAAACAATATCGCGTGCTTTTCGTGGATGACAGCATGGCCTTCCTCGAAATGGTCACCGACCTGTTTGGTGCCCGGGAGGATAAAACCTGGGAAATCCATACGGCCGCCTCCCCGGACAAGGCGCTGGCCATCCTGCAACAAAAGCTGATTGACCTGGTTGTGCTGGACATCGGCATGCCGCTGCTGGACGGCATCCAGTTGCTTGGCCTCATCCACCAGCGATATCCCAACATAAAAAAAGTTGTTTTGACCGGCGAAAGCGATGACAGCCACCGCGCCGCCTGCCTGGCCAACGGAGCGGAACTTTTCCTCTTAAAACCGGGCGACGAGGACGGGTGGAGGCTCATTTTCAACCTGCTGACCAGCCTCCTGCGGTGGGAGAACCACAACGATTTTGTCAGCACCTTGAGCGAGACTGGATTGTACAATGTCATCCAACTGGAATGCCTGGGCGGCAACTCCTCGGTCCTGGAAGTCCGGAACCAGCAAACCGCCGGCGAGATTTACATTGAAGGCGGCGCCATTGTTCATGCCTCGGCCGGAAAGCTGGTCGGAGAAAAGGCCTTCCATCAATTGCTGTCCTTGACCGACGGTGAATTTCGCCTGATACCATTCCGGGCGCCCCCCGTACGCACCGTGCAACGCCAGTGGGAATCGCTGCTCGCGGAAGCCGCCCGTGTGCGGGATGAAGAAAAGTATTCAGCCGACGACGACGGGACCATCCTCATCACAAAAAAAGGACGTGCCACCCAACTGCCGCCAACCGCCCGGCCTGTGCCCACACCCGAGGCGAAAGAACCGCCGCCAAAACCAATTCCGGGCGAACCGCCCAAACCCAAGGCTGCGCCATCCACATCGGGCATGAATATTATCACGTTGGAAGAAATGGTGGAGGCGGATACCACCTTGATTCCCAAGCCGGGCAGTAAAGGGCATCCGCCTGCCGGTCCAAAGAAATGACCGGCAGCCCGTTTTCCGGTTCACGGCGCCAGCCGTTCCAGCTTCCACGAATTGTCCGGCTGCCGCGTGTAGCAAAACCGGTCGTGCAGCCGGTTCAACCGGCCCTGCCAGAATTCGATGCGCTCTGGGTGCAACACGTAGCCACCCCAGTTCGGCGGCAGCGGCACGTCGCCGGGAAATTTCGCCGCCATTTCATTCCATCTCTTTTCCAGCTCCGCGCGATCGGCGACCACCTCGCTCTGGTTTGATGCCCATGCGGCGAGACGGCTGCCACGCGGACGGCTTTTGAAATACGCCTCCGATTCATCGTGTGACAATTTGCCCACCGCGCCTGCGACGCAGACCTCCCGTTCCAAATCCGGCCAATAAAAAGTCAGCGCGGCGCCGGGATTTCCCGCCAGTTCACGACCCTTGCGGCTGTCGTAGTTCGTGAAAAAAACGAAACCACGTTCGTCCACACCCTTGAGCAACACCGCGCGGGTTGAAGGCCGGCCGGCCTGGTCCACCGTGGCGAGCACCATGGTATTCACGTCAATCGGCACGTGGCCGAGAATGGCGTGCCAGAGTTTGTAGAGTGCAATACCGATTTTCCGCCAGCGACTGCCCGAGGCCGCCTGTGCAAACCACTGATTGAACTGCGCGAGCGGATTCGCGTCCAAGTCCGCGCGATTCAAGCCGCCGAGCGAGTATTCCCGTCTGATGTCCGCCATCGCCATACGGTGCGGAATTTACAACGCCGGCGGATTTTCAGCGACTCCTTTTTGCCCGACAAATTCCAGCGACGAAACGATTGGGACAGTGATTTGTTTGACTTTGTGTTTTTGTTCCTTTAAAATTAACTTTTTCGCGTGATTCGCAACATCATCTTCGACTGGTCAGGCACTCTCGTGGACGATTTGCCCGCCGTTTGGAAGGCAACAAATTTTGTGCTCAACCAGGCTGACCGGCCCGAAATGTCGCTGGACGAATTTCGCGCCGAGTTTTCCCTGCCGTTCACGAATTTTTACGACCGCCACACGCCACATGTGCCGTTGCCGCAGCTCGAAAACTGGTTCCACACCAGTTTCAAGCAGGCACAGGATTCCGTTGGCGAACTGCCGTATGCGCGCGATTTCCTCAAATTTTGCCGCGCGCAGAAGTTACAGACTTTTCTTTTAAGCACGGTGCATCACGATCATTTCAGGGCGCAATGCCAGGTCACCGGATTCGACGCCTACCTCGACAAGCCCTACACGGACGTTTGGGACAAGCGGAAAAAAATTCACGAAATCCTCGCCGAAAATCATTTGCGTGCGGACGAGACGCTGTTCATCGGCGACATGCAGCACGACATCGAAACCGCGCATCACGGTGGCGTCCATTCCTGCGCCGTGCTCACCGGCTACAACACGCTGGAGCAATTGCGCGCGGCGCAGCCGGATTTGATTGTCGAGCATCTCGGCGAATTGCGCCGCGTTTTGGAGCAGAACAATTTGCGCCTCAAACCGGCGGCGAAAAATTTTGAGGAAACCCATCCGCCGCTGGCCACCGTCGGCGCCCTGATTTTCAACGGCGCGGGCGAAGTGCTGATGATCCGCACCCACAAATGGTCGAATCTTTGGGGCATTCCCGGCGGTAAAATCAAATGGGGCGAACCATCCGAGGCCGCGCTCCGCCGCGAAATCAAGGAGGAAACCGGCCTCGACGTGACGGACATTGAATTTGTGCTCGTGCAGGATTGCATCCACTCCCGGGAGTTTTACCACGACGCGCATTTCGTCCTGCTGAATTACACCTGCCACCGCAAAGGCAGGCCGCGGGTGAAACTCAACGACGAAGCCCGCGAATCCCGCTGGGTTACGCTTGCCGAAGCCTGCAAAATGAAACTTAATATGCCGACGCGGGTCCTGATTAACGCCGTGATGAAACGGCGGGAAAGGCAGAAAACGAAAAGCGGGAAGTAAAAAAGTTCAGTCGCAGACGCAAAATAATTCAGAAGAATCGTCATGTCTTTTATCACCATCGTTGACCTGGAAGTTTTTTATCGTGTCGGCATTTCTGAAGAGGAACGCGCCAAGCCGCAACGCTTGTTGCTGACGTTGGATATCAAGTTCGATTTTTCATCGGCAGCGGTGAGTGGCCGCATCGGGCGGACGATAGATTATTATGAGGTTACCCAACGACTGTTGAAACTTGGCGAAACGCGGAGCTGGAGGCTGATAGAATCCGTGGCCACGGACGTTGCCGACAAAATTTTATCGGAGTTCCACCCTGAAAACGTGACGGTCGAAGTGAAAAAGTTTTCGATTCCGGAGGCCCGTTATGTTTCCGTAACCCTCACGAAACAGCGGCCTTTGCCCGAAAACTATCAACGGCCATTGTGGTGGTGGCAGCGGTGGTAGTGATCCGGCTCAATTCCCGGTCGCGGTTCGACATGAATTTTTTTGCCCGTCCATCGTGCGCAATTCCCAACCGTCCGGTCGCGACACAATTGTCACCGCGCCCGCCGTGCGCGTGTACACAACCGGAACCACCCTTTGCTCCAGTCGGGCGCGAAGTTTTGGGCTGGCCCGGCGGGTCGCCGGAAATTCCGAATCGGCAATGACAATGACTTTTGGCTGTGCCGCATCGAGCAACGCATCGCAAAGCGGTTCGCCTTCGTCGGGCAAACCGGCAATCACAATGTCCGCACGCAGATGGTTCGTGCGTGAGAGCAGGGCGCTTTGTCCTTCGCGACCCAAATCAGACAGCAGGAGGATGTGCGTGCCGTAAAAATTACCCAACAGCACCAGCGATGCGTCGTCAGCGTGCTCAAAATCATCCGAGGCGTCGGGAGAGAAAACCTGCCAGCCACCGGCAGTGCCGCCGCGATTGATGATTCGGTGTCGCCGGGGTTGCTTTTCGAATTCCGCAATGATTTCGCGATACGCCAGCGAGCGAAAACGCGCCGGGCTGGTGTAAATTTCACCGATGCCGAAAAGTTTGTTGAGCGATTCTGCTCCGCCGCTGCTTCGCAAATCACCCTGTGTCAGCACGAGTCTTTGAACGTGGTTCACGCCTTGCGCGCGGAGAAACGGTTTGAGGGTGAAGTTCACGGCATTTTCGTCGCCACAATTCACGAGCCAGTCGTTTTTTCGTCCGGCGGCATCCACGAAAACCGTGTGACCGCCATTGAGCGGAAGGACGGTCAATCTGGTTTCGCCGCGTGTCGTTTGCCAGTGCCAGAGGCAACCGCCGACAATTAGAACCAGAGCTGTCGCGCTCCAAATTCTTTGTTTTGGCGCGAACAACCAGCCGCTCAAGGCGCCGACGAGCACGGCGTAGTAAATTCCGATTTCCAGCCAGGACGGCGCAGGCACGTAGAAATATGCGCCGGGAATTTTTGTCGAGAATTCACTCACCGCCGTCATCGCCGACATGAAAAACCACGCACTGTGATTGAACAATTCCGTCGCCCACGGGAACCACGAGCCACAGACGAGGCTCCCAAGGTTGCTCATCAGCGCGAGCGTGCCGAGCGGCACGGCGACGATATTCGCCGCCGTTGAAATGGGGCTGAACAGGTGAAAATACTTTGCCGCCAGCGGAATTGAGCCGGCCCAGGCCGCGAACGAGAGCGCAAAGTAACGCGACAACATTCGCAGCGTCGCGATGAGCGCGCGCCGCCAGCGCGGAAGCAATTCGCCTGGGAGCAAGGGATCGCTTTGCCAGAGCCGGTCGGAAATTTTATTCAGCGGTGGCAGCATCAGCGCGATGACGAGCACGACGAAAAAGGAAAGTTGAAAGCTGGCTTCAAAAAGCTGCCGCGGTTCCCACAGCAAAATAATGAACGCGGCGGCGGCGAGCGAGTTGACCGTGTCGCCCGGCCGTTTCAACGCCCAGCCGCCGAGGACGACGGTCATCATCACCGACGCGCGGATGGCGGAGGATTCCCAGCCGGTCGCGGCGGTGTAAAACCAGATGGCTGGAATCGCCACGATGCCGCACCACGCCCGCGAGACCTGCAACACGCGCAACAGCGCGACGAGCATCCCGGAAATCAGCGCGATGCGCAGGCCGTCAATCGCAAAGAGGTGCATGGTGCCCGCACGCAAAAATGGTTCGCTGATGTCTGCCGTCAATGCGGTTCGCCAGCCGAGCGTCATCGCCCAAAGCAAACGCAGCGGTTGGTCTTCCACCGGCAGACCGAGCGCGAGCGTGCGTTGCGACCAATTCAAAAAACGGTCGGTCAGCGGAGGATTGGACAACGACGGAGAACCGAGCTGCCAGTCGTTCGTGGCATTGGTTTTGAGCTGGTAAAAAATTCCGCGCGTTTGAAGGTAATCACGGTAATCAAAAAGTCCCTCGGCCAAAGGCGACGCCGGTCGGCTGATGACGCCGGTGACTTCAACCGGCTGACCGGCGAAAAAATCACCGGCGAGCGTGCCTGGCGTCGTCACGATAATTGAACCGGCAGCCGGTCGCCAGCTTGAGTCGCGGCGCAACGCAGTGACCCGGACTTGGGCGACCGAACGTTCGGTTTGCTGGCCGTCGCGTTCGGTGATGCGCAAGTGCGGTGTTTCGATCAAAGTCCCGCGCACAGTCACGATGGCGTTGGAATCGCCGAGCAACGCGCGCAAGTCGTTGGGTGAAACAATGGCCGTTCGGCTGGCGAGATTCGTCCAGCCAACAAACGCAATGAGCAGCCAAAGCAACAGTGGACGAAGTTTTTCGAGGACGAGGACGAGGACGAGAACGACAAAGGCGATTCCAAAAAGCGCGACGAGCGGCGGTCGAAAAATTTCGGCGGGCAACAGGCCGATGGCGTAACAGGAAACGACGGCGACGAACGGACGTTTCATGGCAGGTTTTTACCAGTGTTTTCGCCGGCGGCCAGTCATCCAAAGCGCGAGCAGACTTGCCGCGCCACCGGCGGTGTCAATGAACACGTCAGACACCTGCGCCGTGCGCGTCGGCACGAAGATTTGGTGGAATTCATCGCTGGCGGCGTAAAGAAAAACGATGGCGAGCGCGAGGCCGGCTTCCGGCCAAACCCAGGGACGCGGATCATTTTTCACTGGCCGGCGCACCGCGCGCCAGAGCAGCAGCGCGAGCACGGCGTATTCGGTCAGATGTCCGCATTTGCGGATCAGGAGATGAATTTCTTTCACCTGCGCTTCCGGCATTTGCGGAAACAGCCAGTGCAAAAACGGTTCGACGAAGCGCGAGGAATGCTCGTAGGAATGCGAATCGCTCGACGCTGAAAAAATCAGCGCCATCCAAATCAACGTCGGCAGCCAGTATTTGAAGAACAGACGGAGTTTGAGCACGGCGAATCAAAACCGGATTCAGCGCGCGGGGCAATAAGAAATGTTGCGCATTGAAGCGCGGGCAGCCTGCCCCATGGGAACAAGCTGAAGCTTGAACTCCAACAGTTCGCGGACAAGCCGTCCGCGCTCCAGTATGATTGGATTTGCCAAGGAGTGGCGCATTTGGCACAGAAAGGCCTTCTATGAACAAGTTTTTAACATTTTTGTTTTGTGCGGCAATGATGGCTGCGATTGTGACTCAAGCGTCGCCACCGGCGCCGGATTTGATTGCGCGAGTTCATTTCGCGGGCGCCGGACAGATTTCCGCCGACACCAATGCCATTGCGTTCACAAATCTTTGGTGTTCACCCGAGTCGCAGGCGCTCCGCGAGCAGACGCTGAACAAACTTTCCCGTGCGCCTTACAACTGGCTCAAACAAAAAATACTTTCCAGTACGAATGACGGGGCCGTGCAGCTTCGGCCGTTGCTCGACGATTTGTTGAGCGCCGAATGGTTCTTGGAGGTCCGCGACGCGACGAACGGGTCGCCGGAATTTGCGCTCGCGATCCGGCTGAATGCCGGCCGCGCGCAGCTTTGGCAGACCAATTTGGGAAATGTTCTCGAAGCGTGGACGGTGATGTCCGTGGAAAAAATCCAGAACGGCTGGGAGTTGAAAAAACATCTTCCACCCAGTTTGATTCGTTTCGTCCGCGTTGGCGATTGGGTCGTCTTCGGCTGGGGTCAGGACAAACTTCCGTTGAATGACGAACTGGTCCGGCGCGTACTGGCCGAAAAACGCCCGGCACCCGCGGAGAATAATAATTGGTTGACCGCGGATTTGGATTGGCCGTGTTTGGCGCGTTGGTTTCCATCGTTGGGTGCAGTTGATTTGCCGGAGACGCGATGGCAGGCCGTCGGACGCGATGGCAATTTGCATCTGGATGGCAGGCTGATTTTCCCGCAGCCGCTGGCGATGACACTTGAAAATTGGCGGATGCCGACGAACACGATTCACCAGCCGCTCGTCAGCTTCACGGCGGCGCGGGGCATTGCGCCGTGGCTGGAAAAGCGAACCTGGGCACAGCCGTACGAAATTTCACCCGTGCCGAACCAGGTGTTCATCTGGGCGCTGGCGCAGATGCCACTCCAGACTTACGCCGCCGTGCCGGTGCCGGACGGGAAGACGGCCCTCAAGGAACTTGAACAAAAGATGTCCGCCAACACCAACTGGCAGAGCCATTTCATGATGCCGCTCACGATGGTGATGACCAACAACCAGATTTCCTGGCTTGGCATGCCGTTCATTGCGCCGAATATGACGGCGCTACATGAACCGGCAGGTGACTTTTTGGTCGCCGAAGTTTTTCCAAACGGGCCAAAAACCAAGCCGCTGCCGCCGGAACTGTTCATGCGGCTTGCCCAGTCCAACCTGGTTTATTACCACTGGGAAATCACCGCTGAACGACTGAAACTGTTGCCCCAACTGTCGCAACTGTCGCTGATGGTTACGCGCCACCGGCAGCTCGATGCGCAATCCGCTGCGGGCAAATGGTTGGACCGGGTCGGCCCGACGCTGGGCAATACTGTAACCGAAGTCACACAAACCGCGCCGGATGAATTGACATTCACGCGTCAAGCGCCCGGTGGGCTCACGGCGGTTGAACTCACCGCCCTGGCAAACTGGCTTGAGGCGACGAATTTTCCGGGCTGCGATTTGCGTTTGCCGCCGCCAAAACCCAGGCGTCCACGCCCGAAAACTCCTGGTGCGCCACCCGAGCAAACTCTCGGTGCTCCACCGGCCGCTCCGCCGCCGTTACACTGATATGCTCAAACTCGGCGTCAACATTGACCATGTCGCGACGCTTCGCGAGGCGCGTTATCGTGGGCGTGGATTCGGCGAACCCGATCCCGTCGAGGCCGCGCGGATTTGCGAAGCCGCCGGCGCGCACGGCATCACCGCTCATTTACGCGAGGACCGTCGCCACATCCAGGACCGCGACGTTTGGAAACTGCGCGAGATCGTCAAGACGCGGCTGAATTTGGAAATGGCCATCGTGCCGGAAATCATCGGCGTCGCGCTGAAATTGAAGCCGGACATCGTTTGCATCGTGCCCGAACGGCGGCTGGAAGTGACCACCGAAGGCGGACTCGACGTGGTGGCGAATGAAAAAGCCATTACTGACACGCGCGAAAAGATGAACGACTCCGGCATTGAGGTGAGCCTGTTCATTACGCCGGACGAAAAGCAGATTGAAGCCAGCGCGCGCACGGGCAGCCAGTTCATTGAATTACACACCGGTGCGTTCGCGGAGGAATTTTTGGAGTGCGGTGACATGTCACCGCTTTCCAAAGCGCCGACGCGTCGGCGCACCCCAGGAGCTTCAGAGTTGCAGCGGTTGATTTCCGGCGCGAAGCAGGCGCATGCGCTCGGCTTGAAGGTGAACGCCGGACACGGATTGAATTACGTGAACCTGCCCGCGCTGCATCGCGTGCCGCATCTGGTGGAACTGAACATCGGCCACAGCATCATCAGCCGCGCGGTGTTTGTGGGACTTACGCAGGCCGTGCGCGAGATGCTGGCGGCGATGGCGACGTATCACTGAATTTCGTTGCATCGTGCAAAGTGAATCGTCTCATCGTTTCCACGTACAACCGATTCAACAATGTAACGATTCGCGTTGTGAATTCCGTCTGAAATAATTTTTCCCTTCCGTCACCGGGTGCTCAAAATCAAAGATTGAAAAAGGCAGGACTTTCAAAATATTATAACGAATATGCCACAATCCATTCCCACAACGATAACCTGTCTTATGCTCCCGCTGGCGGTTTTTGCCGCAGAGCCCCAGTCCATTGATAAAAGCGATTATTCACTTTTCAATCCGGTGCCAGGTGACCAGTTGCGGCCATTGTCTTCGCAGGCGTATGATGGCGTTTCTGATGCCCGCACTCTGGATGCCGGCCACGTTCAGGTGGAAGGCGAATTCATCAATTACTTCTTTAATTCCACGACGCCTTACCACTATTCCAGCGACGGATTTCTCTGGGAGCCACGAATTTCGGTGGGGTTGTTGAACAATGTTGATTTTTATGTTCGCCCTTCATACGAGATAAGGTCTTATGATTATAAGGGCGGTTCCAGTGAGTTTGGACGTATCACCACAGGAGTAAAAATCAATCTCTGGGGTAATGATGGTGGGACGACTGCCTTGGCAGTCAAGCCATACCTCTCAATTCCTACGGAAGGCGGTGATGTGCTGGGGGGAGGCGATGTAGCACTGCTGGTGCGATTGCCCCACGGATTTTATGTTAAGTTTGATTCGGAATTTTATGCGACAGAGAATAATAGTCGCACGCTTTTTGCAGGTTTTGACAATTCCATGAGCATCAACAAGAGTCTATATTCCAAAGCCGATGCTTACTGGTATTTAGATTCCACCGTAACAACCGACTCAGCCCAGCAATGGTATGGGTACACCGGCTTTGGATTGAATTACAATTTCACCAGCAACCTGCAAATCTTCGCTGGAATTGGATTCGGCCTGACTTCATCAGCCTATGATTACAACCCGCGCTTTGGTTTTGCCTGGCGCTTTTAAGGAAAACGGGGTTTGAACCGGTTTTAATTCTGCATCACGGTTTAACATGATTTTAGGAACCGGCATTGACATCATCGAAGTCGCTCGGGTGCAGGCGTCGCACGAGCGGTTCGGTGAACGGTTTCTCAACCGAATTCTGCTCGCGGACGAAATCGCCTATTGCCTGTCGCACAAAAGTCCCGCGCCGTTCCTCGCCGCGCGGTTCGCGGCCAAGGAGGCAATTTCCAAGGCGTTTGGCACCGGCATCGGCGCGCAACTCGGCTGGCAGGACATGGAAATCCGGCGCAAGGAATCCGGCGAGCCGTTCGTGGTCCTGCACGGCAAGGGGAAAGAATTATTCAAGTCACGCCGCGCGAAGCGATTGCTCGTCAGTCTGAGTCATACGGCAAACTACGCGGCGGCGACGGCGGTTTTGGAAAGGTAAACCGCGGAGGATGTTTTTTTGACGCGAATTCCGCGAATTTTCACGAATGAAACCTTTGAAAAACACCCGATTGACCGTAGCGGCGTCTCGGCAGAGCGCCGCAGTCCCTGAAAACTGATAAGTGCGGCTTTCTACCGAAAGCCGCTACGTCTGTTTTGCAGAGGTCTCGGATTACATTTGCGTTCATTCGCGCAATTCGCGTCGCTCCTTTCTGCTTTTTTTGACGGGCAATTTGCTTCAAACTACGCGCATGGCGACGGCGGTGATGGCGATTCTGATTTTCGCGGGCGCGAGTTTCTTTTTCGCGCTGGCGGAAACGGCGTTGTTTTCCCTGAGCAAATGGCAGACGCGGCAACTGGCCGAACATCATCCGGGCGCGGGCAAAATCGTCGCGCAATTGCTCGAACGCCCGCAGGATTTGCTGGCCACGCTGGCGCTGGGCAACACGTTTGCCAACGCCGCGATGCTCGCGGTGTCCCTGCGGATGGTTTTCGATGCGCACTGGGCGCTGGCGCTGACGATTGCGACGTTGCTGGTGCTGACGCTTCTGGGTTGCGAGGTTTTGCCCAAGACGCTGGCCGTGCGGCGACCGGAACGTTGGGCATTGCGGGTCGCGTGGCTGATGTTGGTTTTTGAAAAAATCACGGCGCCCTTGCATCGCGTGGCCCAACAACTCAACGCAGCCATTTTGAAAATAATCACGCCGCAAACCGCCCCCCCGCAAGGGGTCGGGGCGTTGACGGACGCCGAGTATCAGGAACTGCTCGAAATGGCCTGGCGTCAGGGCACGCTCGACGAGTCGGAAAAGGAAATCATCCTGCAAATCATCAACCTCGACCAGCGCACGGCGCGCGACGTGATGCGCCCGCGCGCGGGCATGGCGTGCATTTCGGACGACGCGACGGTTGTGGAAATGATTGCGGCGGCGAAAAGGTTCAAGCACCGCCGCCTGCCGATTTACGACGAAACGCCGGACACCATCGTGGGTATTCTCAACACGCGCGCGCTGCTGCTGGATCCGACCATTGACCTGGCCGACGCGATTGAATTTCCATCGTTCGTGCCGGAGACGATGAACCTGCTGCAACTGTTCAAGAGCCTGCAAAAACAGCAGCGCGGCCTGGCCATCGTGCTCGACGAATTCGGCGGCACGGCGGGCTTGGTGACGATGGAAGACATTCTCGGCCAGCTCGTCGGTAAAATCCACACGGAGACGCAGACGGAAGGTTTGGTGATGGAAAAACTCGCGCCGGACCGCTGGCGCGTGAGCGGTACGATGCGGCTGGACGATTTTCGCCGCGAATTTCCCGCGCTCGGCGACGTGGACGAGGTGGAAACGATGGGCGGGTTGCTCGCGCATTTGCTCGGTGTCGTGCCGGCGGCGGGCGAGTCGGCAACGTTTCGCGGTTTGAAACTCACCGCGGAGGCCGCCGACGAACGGCGCGTGCGCAAGTTGATGGTTCAGCGGGTGAAATAAATGAACACAAACATCCTCATCTGGCTCGTTTTTGCTGCGTGCCTGGGGCCGTCGTTTTTGCTGTCCGGCATGGAGGCGGGCGTGTTCGCGCTGAACCGGCTGCGGGTGCGGAGGCTGGCGCGCGCGGGCAAACCCTCGGCGAAACTGCTCCATGGCTTTCTTGAAAACCCGGAAAAATTCATGTGGACGATTCTCGTTGGCAACACGCTCGCCAATTTTCTCATCCTCGGCTGGACGGTGGCCAAGCTGCACGAATGGTTTTTCGAGCATCCCGCCTGGAAGATCGCCGTTTTCGCGGTCGCGGTCTTTTTGTTTTACGCGCTGTTCGATTTGCTGCCGAAAATGCTGTTCCGCGCGTATCCCAATCAACTGTGCCTGTCGGCGGCGAATCTTTTCCGGCCCATTCATTTTGTCCTGCGTCCGCTCGTGTCGCTCATGGCCGACATGTCCCGGGCGATGCTGCGCTGGACGGGCGGGCGGGCGTTGACCGGGCGGCTTTTCGGCAATCGCGAGGAAATGCTCGCGGTCATGCAGGAATCCGCGCAGGCGTTGACGACCGACGAGCGTGCGATGATCAACCGGGTGCTCGATTTGCAAACTTTTACCGTCCGCCAGATCGCCACGCCGCTGGCGCAAACAGTGACCATTCAAACGCAAACGCCCATCGCTGACGCGCTGGCGCTGGCCCGCGAACGCAAATTGTCGCGCCTGCCGGTCTGGGAAACGCGCGACGGACGTCCATGCATCGCCGGATTGCTCATGCTCGGTCCGCTGCTGTTCCGCGATGATCTCGATCTGCAAAAGCCCGCTGCCGCGCACATGACGCCGGCGCTGTTTCTCGGCGAGGACACACGGTTGGAAGTCGCGTTGCGCCGGATGCAGCGCGCCGGTGAGCGGCTGGCCATCGTGCTGGCGCGCGACGGAAGCGAGATGGGGGTTGTGAGCCTGGAAGATATTTTAAAGCTGATGTTTGGCGAGATGAAACTGTAAAAATGAAAATGACTGATTCCCAAATCCTAATGACCAACGAATTCCCAATGACAAAATCCCGGAAAATTTTCGCGCGCTTTTGCTGTGTTTGGTCATTGGGACTTGCTCATTCTTCCCCGAAAGCTTTCGGGGTTGGGGCTTCGTCATTAGTCATTCAATTTCCATGAACTGGGATACGGCCATTTTGATTGTGCTGAAAATTCTGGCGGTGCTGACGCTGGTGCTGCTGAACGGATTTTTCGTCGCCGCCGAGTTCGCGCTCGTCCGCATCCGCGAAACCCAGCTGGACATCCTCGTGGCCAAAGGCTGGCGGCGGGCGAAAATGGCGCAGCACATCGTCCGTAATTTGAATTCCTATCTGAGCGCGACGCAACTCGGCATCACGATGGTCAGTCTGGGCCTGGGTTATCTGGGCCAGCCGGTGTTCACCACCCTGCTGGAGCCATTTCTCGTTCCACTCGGCGTCCAATCGGAAGTCTGGCAACATTCCATTTCATTTGCGTTTGGTTTCAGCGCGTTGACCTTTCTGCACATCACGGTCGGTGAGCTCGCACCGAAATGGCTGACGATTCAAAAACCATTGCCCGTCGCGTTGGGGGCGGCGTATCCGTTGCGCTGGTTTTACTTGGCGTTTTATCCGTTCAACCGGTTGCTGAATTACGCGGCCCGCTGGCTTTTGGAAAGAATCGGCATTGAACCGGACGGCGCAACGGATCGCGTACAATCGGAGGAAGAATTGCGTCTCTTGATCACATCGGCGCAAGGCACGGCGGTGGGGCGCAACATCATTCTCAACGCGCTCGATTTGCGCCACCGCGTCGTGCGCGAGGTCATGCGCCCGCGCCACGAAATCATCGCGTTCGACACCGCCGCCAGCTTTGCCGAATGTCTCGCGCTGGCGGAAAAGACGCGCTACTCGCGCTTTCCGCTTTGCGAGGGCGGCGATTTGGACAAAACGCGCGGCATCGTGCATATCAAGGACCTTTATGCCTCGCGCGACAAGGCGCGGACGGCGGCGGATTTGCTGCCGGTCGTGCGGCCGTTGATTTACGTGCCGGAAACCGCGCGCCTCGAAAAACTGCTCCAGTTGTTTCTTGAACGGAAATTGCACCTGGCCATCGTCGTGGACGAATACGGCGGGACGGTCGGCATCATCACGCTGGAAAACGTGCTCGAATCGCTCGTCGGTCAGATCCAGGACGAATTCGACCAGGAAAAGTCCGAATTGACGGTCGTGGGTGAAAACATTTGGGAGGCCGCCGGGACGCTGCCGCTGCATGAATTGGAAAAAATCATCGGTGAAACGCAACACGAGGAAACGGTTGCCACCGCGAGCGGCTGGGTGACGCAAAGACTCGGCGGTTTTCCGAAGACCGGCGACGCGCTGACGATTGGCGCCTGCGAATTGCGCGTCGAGGAGATGGACGGGCCGCGCGTGGCCCGCTTGAAGATCACCAAACATATCGTGCCGGAAAGTCCGGAAATCTGACGGGAGAACTCCGGCGCGGCCCTACCACCGCCCGCCGCGAATGGCAAACGTGGCCGCCAGAACGGCAATGGTCCCATCCAGCGCGACGGCCACCCACATTCCGTGCAAAGCAGACGCGATCCCGAAAAGCAAAATCGCGCCGAGCCACACGGCAAGCGGATGAAAATCCGGCACCCGCCGGGCCGGATTTTTGTTGATGAGCGCCGGGGTGACAAACACCAGCATCAGCAGCGACACGACCGCCCAGCTTAAAAAATTCACCAGCGGCGCGCCCTGCCATGTCAGTGGGAATTTTGTCGGCATCCAAAGCCAGTAATGTTTCACCCGCGAGGCGAACGGGTCGAAGGTGAGGTCGAACAACATCGTCAGCACCGCCGTCAGACCGATGAGCCAGAAGCCGTAGCTTCGGATTTTTCGCCACGGACGCAAAATCAACCGCACCACGCCGCGCGAATTCAAAATCGCGATGACCCAGACCAACGGCATCGCCCACGGCAGCGTTTTGAATAGTTGCGGTCCGGCTTCCGCGCCGAACAGGAACGGACCGAACGGAATTCCCATCGTCGCGCCGAGCGCATGGACCGCGCCGCCCATGAGCGCGATGACGAACGCGGCGAGCAAAACATTTTGCAGCGCCAACTGCCGTGCGAGCGCGGTGATCGTACTCACCGCGGCCAGCAAAATCAGCAGCGCCTCCGGCCAGCCGGGCCGGCCGGGCAGCTCCAGCGACAGGCCATTCGCCGCGAGCACCAGCGCAAAGGCGGCGGCGAGCAGGACGACAAACAGCCAGTGAAACCACGCCTTCATTTTTT
>Ga0187848_10000381_pt1 | contig 40644 bp, 27 predicted proteins | sample June2016WEW_4_40_FD_132424 | JGI IMG/M metagenome (GOLD analysis project Ga0187848, IMG submission 132424) | Peatland microbial communities from SPRUCE experiment site at the Marcell Experimental Forest, Minnesota, USA - June2016WEW_4_40 | ecosystem: Environmental > Terrestrial > Soil >... | reverse complement strand
GCTTTAGCCTGGGCAATCAACCCCTCCATCGAATCGGGGGTTTTAACCCCCGGGAGCACGCCTTTGCTCGTGAGGATTCTGACCATTGACCACTGACCACTGTTGTCAACCCCCTCACCCCTCCAAATTTCCCCTAACCAACTCGCCATCAACCACTTCCCCCCGAAAAATAGTTGGCATACTAGTTTCCCTCCACGGCGTATAATTAAATCAGTAAGCAAAACCAAACAGACCCGGCCAAGCGCGCCGGGCTTTTGCATTTAACTGTTCCCTGTTCCCTGTCCTTCGCTTTTAACCCTCAACCGTCGCAACAAAGTCCAGACCAAGTCCAGACCAAGTCCAGACCAAGTCCAGACAAGTCCAGACTTAACATGCCTTTTCTGAATACTTTAGACTTTTTCGCACACAAAGGAAAAACCCGCATGACCGAAGCAACCGAAACCCGCCGGGCCTTCGCATATAACTGTTCCCTGTTCCCTGTTCCCTGTTCTTCGCCTTTTATACGTCTCGCGCGCTTAGCGCGAGCTTAACTTGCATTTTTTGAATACTTTACGCTACCCCCCCCGGGGGGGGTACACAATGACCTACGCAACCGTCAACCGGCCAGCGGCCTCGATCTGACGCAGCCCGCGAATCTTCCATATCCCAAAACCAACGCCAACAGCCAGCAGACCCACGAACAAGCAAAGCAGCGGAGTTGACCACCTCTGGAGAGTTCCAGACCACAGGCGGACGATCCGGCGTCCATAGGCCACGCCGAGCCACGCGATGCAGGAGTAACGCAGGCTGCGGGCCGCGCCGAAGACGGCAAGGAAGCGCCTGCGCGAGACGCCCAGCGCACCGGAGGCGAGCGCAAACGGCAGCAGCGGAATGGGCGGAGGAAGCAGGGCGGGAAGAAAGACAGCCAGGACCGGATGACGCTCAACCCACTTGACGACTCGGCCAAGAAGACGCTCCGGCACATAGCTGCGCAGCGCCGCTTCGCCGCCTCTGCGGCCAATGTGCCAGGTCGTATATCCGCCCAGGATGCTGCCTGCAATGGCACAGGGGGCCAGCAGCCAGGGATTGCCGCTATGCGCCACCAGCCACAGCAACAGCAGGTCCGTGCTGCCGGGCAGAGGCAGCGGGATGACCGAGGAATCGACCACCGAAACAGAAAAGAGCCCCAGCGCTCCCAGGTGCGTGAGCCAGTGCGGCATCAGCGAGTGACGCAGGCGTGGCACACGCAATGGAACTGGCCGCTGAACAAATGCACTCATATAACTTGCCCCCGCATACGTGCCGCGCAAAGGAATTCAGGAGGTCCGTTGCCAACAGAATATGCAGCGAATGGGCGCAATGCAAACAGTGCCAATAGGCCATCTAACGAGTGCGGCTCCTCTGAACTGATCTTCACCGCATTGCAGCGTGGGCAAGGAGGAGCTGCTGGCTTTCAAAGCCACGTGCAAAGTCTCCCCATGATCCGGTCCCAAGGATGCTATATCAGAATGCACCATTTCAGGAAACGACATCATGTCCCGCTTTCACGGTCAGATCCTGCCTAAAACAAGGAGAATGACGACAATCAAGAGGACCGTCCCCAATCCTCCGGAGGGATAATACCCCCAGTTTCTGCTATGCGGCCAGGCCGGCCACGCTCCGAATAGCGCCAATAGAAGTATCACGATCAGTATTGTTCCCAGCATTTTCACTCCTCGCTTTCCTGCATACAGACGAGACTGTCAATAATGCGCTGCGGCCCCGTGTCGAGGCCGCAGCGGTACCACGCCCTAATCAGCGCAAACTTCCAATCGTCGCATTGGCTGGGCTGCCGATCGCGTCGCCGGATACAACCAGTTCCACTCTGCGGTTCTCCTGCCTGCCCGCTGAGTTATCGTTCGAGGCTACCGGCAACGTGTTACCGTAGCCCTTCGAGCTCACTGAGTTTGTGGCTACGCCCTGCTGCACCAGATAATCGCGAACGGAATCCGCGCGGTTCTCCGACAGCTTTTGGTTCATCGCATCGCCGCCAACGTTGTCGGTGTAGCCGCCAACTTCGATGTTGAGCCCTGGATAGGCGATCAATATTCCGGCAACCTTGGATAGCTTCTCCCGTGCGCCGGGCTTCAAAGTGAACTGACCGGTGTCGAACAATACATCGGACATGCTTACAATCAGTCCGCGCGCGCTATCGCGCGTTTCCAGAATCAGGTTCAGTTGTTCGGACAATTGCGCACGCATTGCGGCCTTGTCGCTGACTGCCTGATGCTCGTTCTGTTGCGCAATCAGCGCCGCGGCGCGTGCCTGTTCCGCATCAGCCTGGGCCGCCGAGATTGCAGCCGCCGATGCAGTTTGGTTCGCAGCCTTCTCCGCTTGCGCCTGTGCCGCATCAGCCTGGGCCTTTGCCGCATCGAACTGGGCCTGCTCCTTCAGCCGGGTTGCGTTATCGGCCTGGGCCTGAGACCTCGCCTGTGCATCGATTGAAGCCTGTCGCTCGATCGCCTGGATCTGATCATCGATCTTCTTGACCGCGATCTCTCGTGCATCTTCGGCCGTCTGTACCGTCTCGCGAGCAGCAGCAATCAGGGGCTTTCTGTCCATGTGCTTGTTTATGGCGTCCGCATCGGCAGTGTTCATCAACTGAACAGCATGTTGGTAGCTGGTGCTCGCATACGTTTCCGCACCTTCAGATTTAGCGATCCGCAGCGCATTGCGCGCCTCGTAGAACTCCAGCGGCAGGCTGGCGCTCAGAACGATGGGGTCAAACTTGTAGCCGGTGGGAATATAGCCACCGCGCTCCATCAGTTCATACTTTGCATTCACTGCCTCTGTGGTTCCCCTGGTATCGGCGCGGACCACGTTCTCAAGGACAACAACATCGCTGGGCTGGCGGACAGCAAAATACGGTTCCGCAGTAACAATCAGGGCAAATGCCTGCAGGTCGGTGGTGGCAGTCAGCTTGCTTCGATTATTGTCGCCAACCAGCACTTCTCCAAGGTTTACCGCCCGGCCCTCGGGGCTAATCGCCCACAGGACATAGGTTAGATATTCACCGCCGAAGGTTGTAGGACTTTGCAGATTTCCAAACTCTGCTTCGACTTCCATGGTGCCGCGCTTGCTTCGCACCTTGGCTTTTCCGTTTGCTGAAGGCAACAAAGCCGTGCCGGCAAAGTCCACATCCGTGGCCCCGCTCCGATGCTGATAATTGACCGCCTGGACCGAGCGACTGGTTACGATCACGCGGTATGTGGACACCTGGCCCGCGGGTACGAGGACCGCCGTAGCTTGCGGATTCGCTTGAGCAAATGCGCTCAGACTGAGGACACATCCAACTGCTGACAATAGTATGTTCTTCAAGATTCCTCCTACAGGCAGATTCTGCCGTATTGCGTTGAACTTGTGTTGCGTTGACGGACACTGCTTCGCTGGCTCGATCTCTCAATGCCCAACAGAAAACTAGGAAAGGTACTCAAAGAAACCGAAACGCTTTGGAATCCTCAGATCTATGGGATTACTATGACCCCGTTTAACATTCCCTTGATTTGTCCTTGTATTACACAGTCAGCAGAGCGGTACGTGTTTGATGGTCTTCCGTAGCTCGGTGAGCCAGGGAGAGAGGAGAACGGTCCTCCTCTTCCTATTCATTCTTCCAAGGCCATGAGCAAATAGCTGAGCTATAAAGCACACGTACCATAGAAGCTGAACATGCGATCGATACTCACTCGGCTGCGAAACAAGAGTTCCTGTTACCACTCATTGCGTCATGCACTATGGTTGATGGGCGACCGCCGCAGTGACCTGGGCCGGCCGGCCGGAATCGGTTGTGGATGAGAGTACCGCCGGCGCCGGTTTGTCAGCCGGTATCACGGTCCCTTCCGGGAAGATGAGAATCTGGATCGAACCCCAATCCGCCTCCAGGTTCGCGCCTGCCTGCTTGCCCATTCCCAACGTCATAAGCTGGCTGTCGTCAAAACCGAAGTTTTCCACCAGATACTCGCGTATAACCATGGCCCTGGCCTGGGTGAGCACAAGGTCCTTCTGGGTGTCGCCCTCCATTCCGGTCGCAACAACGATGACAGCGACTCCGAATGGATTCTGCGCCAGGAAGTCGCCGGCGGCCTTGAGAGATTGCTGGTCCTTCAGCTTGGCAGTATCGCGGCTATCGAAGAGCTGCTTGGCCGTATAGGTAAACGCCTTGAGAGGCGTACCCTGCGGAAGCGCGGCAATCTTATTCGCCGCCAGGCCGGCGGAGTCTTCGTATCCGCGCTTCTTGAAGTAGCCGCTCAGGAAGAAGTTGTGTTTCAGCGCCTCCATATTCTCCTGGAAGTCAGTAACCCCGGTCTGCGCCTGGAGCATCGTGTCATGCAGTGTGGCGGTGGTCTGTTGCAGATTGGTATAGAGTTGCTTGTCGTTCACCAGCGCGCCCACGGTTCCCTGGCCCGAGTCGATCTTCGCGCTTACCGCGTTCAGATGCGCCGTCGCCTGGATCGTGTTCTGGACGGCCAGTTGGCTGCTGTCGATAATGACATTCGTCTTCTTGAGCAGGTCCGACATCTGCAGCGGCGGTTCGCTCTGGATGGTCGCGCCGTCCTTTACCTCGACTTGTCCCGCGGATCCAAACGTAATAGCCACGAACTGACTGCCCAAGACGCCCTCGGTTTCGATGGATGCCACAGAGTCGTGTTTGATAATTTCATGCGTCGACCGATCGAGGTCCATGACAACCGTGACCTTTTCGCCTGGATTGTGAGGCAATGAGATGCTGTGCACAGTACCGCTGTGAACGCCGCCAACGCGCACGTCGGCCCCCGCGGCCAGGCCCGCCACATTGTCGAACAGCGCCTTCAGTTGGTATGTGGAGCTGAACAGATACTCCTTGCTGCCAATAATGAAGACGCCTGCGGCCAGAATTGCCAGTGTCGCAACGATGAATGCCCCTAGCCGTGCCACTCTCGACATAAATCCTCCTACGACTGCTTAAGAAATTTTTCTACAAACGCGATGCGGCTTTGTTGAAGGTCCTCGAACCTGCCCTCAATCACCACCTTGCCCTGGTCCAACAGGGCAAGGCTGTTGGCAATCGTCCGGGCGCTGTGCAGATCGTGAGTCACTACGATGGATGCCATCCGACGCTCCCGCTGGAGCTTGAGAATCAGATCGTCGATCTCCCCTGAGCTGATGGGGTCGAGACCGGCCGTTGGTTCATCGAGAAGCAGAATCTCCGGTTCCAGGGCGAGCGCCCGCGCCAGGCCCACGCGCTTCTGCATTCCACCCGAGATATCTGAGGGCATCTTATCCACGTCGCCTTCCATCCCCACCTCGGCCAGCAACTGCATCACACGGTCATCGCGCTCGGACCGGGACATGTCTCTGCGGTGATGTACAAGCGGGAAGGCCACGTTCTCAGCGACGGTGAGCGAATCGTAGAGAGCGGCATGCTGGAACAGAAAACCCATCTTTTTTCTGATCTCGCCCATGCGGTCCATGGCCAGGCCGGCAATGTCATGGCCATGGATGTGAATCGATCCTGAGTCGGGTGTTTCGAGGCCGATGATGAGCCTCAGCAGCACGCTCTTGCCTGTGCCGCTGCGTCCGAGCACGGTGAGAGTTTCTCCGCGGGTCACATGCAAATTGATCCCATCGAGGACCGTGTGGCCGGCATAAGTCTTGCGCACATCCTCGACGGCGACAACCGGCGCACCGTCATTCTCCTCTGGTTCCGTGTGCTTCATCGCAATGTCATAGGCTGTGGCCATATCTGTCTCACGATCCGTTCGCTCCATGTTTAGGGGAAGACCACGAGAATGAACTTCACCAGCACAACGTCGGCCAGGATCACGAAGAGCGAGGCAAGCACAACCGAGTATGTGGCTGCGCGGCCCACTCCCTCCGCTCCTCCGCGTGTGCGCATTCCCTGGAAGCACGCAATGAGCCCGATGATCAGGCCATACACCGCGGTCTTGAACGTAGGCGGCAGGAAGTCGTTGAACGTGGCTCCCTTGAAGCCGCTTTCGATGAACTGGTGAAACGAAAGCGGCTCAACCATTGCCTGTGCAATCCAGCCCATCAACAGTCCGCTTGCATCGGCGGCCAGAGTCAGCAGCGGCAGCATCAGGATGCAAGCCAGAATTCGCGTGGCCGCCAGAAGCCGGTAAGGGTTGATTGCCGATGCCTCGACGGCGTCAATCTGCTCGGTCACTTTCATCGACGCCAGTTCCGCGCCAATGCCCGCGCCCACGCGCCCACTCACGATCAGGCCGGTCATGATCGGGCCCATGACCTGAATCACGGAGTACACAAGAGTAGTCGAAAACATCGATTTGGCGCCGAACCGACTCAGGCTGTAACGCGCCTCCATCGAGATCACAACGCCGATTGCTGCGCCTGCCGCTGCAACCAGCGGCAGAGACATCGATCCAACCTCGTCGAGTTGTCGAACCAGCTCGCGCCACTCATACGGCGGCGTCAACCCGGCCTTGAGGACCTTCCAGGCAAAGATGCCCAGGTCGCCGAACCACTCGAAGAACCCGTTGGCCGTCCTGCCAACAAAATCCAGTGCAGATGGTATAGACACAGTTCGCTGCTCCGGAATCAGCGGATGAATGCCTGCAACGACAATGTGCTCGCGGTCGCTCACTTGTTCGGTCCTTTAATGGGGGAGCCGTGCGCATTGTTCAGATGCATCCGTGAAAGCAGGGAGTGGGAGCCACTGTAGATGAACTCCAGAGAGATGTTTCCGCCCATATATATCAGCAGGTTGTAGTTGCCCACACGGAACGCGTCCTTCGGCCCGAAGCGGTTCGGGTACCAACCATAGACTGCGGTCATCGAACCCGCATAGGGCGCCAGAAGCGCCGGGAGAGAAAAGACGCGATGGCCGTCGTCTCCGCGGCGCGCCGTCAAGGTCGAGACCATAGCGTAGCCCATGCGCGGGAATACGCCTCGGCAATCACAGCGGTAGTACAACGCGTCTTCCTTGAAGGCTTCTGACAGCCCATAGCGCACCGTGGTTCCAACAGCGGCGATTCCAAGCTCGGACCCGAATCGCTTGCTGTACCCCTCAACGCCCTGGTTCCATTCCGGAGGCGAATTTGTTTCCTGGTTGATCCCAGCCGTGATCGCGGCACTGACAATCGGGTACGGGCCGTACGCATCGAAGACGTAGTTGTGGACTTTTGTTCTCTGAGTAGGACGCACATACGTCAGGTCCAGTTGGCCTGCGGTCGTGCTTACCACAGCGCCAGAGGAGGCTTCCGTAGAGGAGGTTCCGGTATAGGACATGGATTGCGACCCTGCCATGTGCGGCAAAGTTGCCAGAATGGTCGCAACCGAAAACAGAAGAACCGCCCGGCGAATCTCCATGGATGGCGTCATAATTTCTCCCCCAATCGGCGTTGCCACTCTCAGACACGTCCGGCGTCGTCCATAAAATATGCCGACGTCTGGCTACGCTATAGAAAGATTGTCAGAATCGGGCGTTCAGGGATGGTCATATTTGCTCAGAATGGCAATTCGTCTGTTCTGCGTCGGCGGTACCGGGCAATCCAAACGAGGTCCACCCCATCGGCGTGAATTTGTCAGGGGATTATGTCTAAAAGAGGACAGACTAGGGGCTCATAAGTGGAGAAAATCAGACTCCTGCTGTAGAAGGGGGAGTTATTTTGAAAAACCGAGACGCCCAAGGTACTTTCGACTCCGCCGTCTTTCTCGCAAACGCGGGGCTTGGCCGGAAGATCGTTCAATTGGAGCCCGAGGACCTCTTTTTCTCCCAGGGTGATTCAGCCAACGCTATCTTCTATCTGCAGACAGGAAAGGCAAAACTCACGGTCATCTCGCAGAACGGCAAGCAGGCCACAATCACGCTTCTTGCCGCCGGCGACTTTGTCGGAGAAGAGTCGTTGGCATCCATTCCTGGACTGCGTCTGGCGACGGCCTCTGCCGTCAGCCCGTGCGTTGCGCTCAGGATCACACGCAAAGAGATGACCCGCGTGATGCACGACGAAACTGCCTTCGCCGACCTCTTTTTCAAATTTCTGCTGGCCCGCAGTATGCGCACCCAGGCCGATCTCGTCGATCAGCTCTTCAATTCCTGCGAAAAGCGCCTGGCGCGGATTCTCCTTTTGATGGCCGAATTTGGCAAGCCGGGAGAACGGGACACCTTCATCCCCCCCATCTCGCAGGAAGCGCTGGCGGAGATGATCGGCACCACACGGTCGCACGTCACTTTTTTTATGAATCGCTTTCGCAAGCTCGGGTTTATCCGTTACAACGGCCGCATCCAGGTGAATAAGTCTTTGCTCAATGTGGTCCTTCTCGACCAACTGCCAGAGCAAAACTCCCGGAAGCCACCGATGCCAATCGTCGGGGCCCTTAAGCGGAATCTCTCAGTTGGAGAACGCAGGGCATGAGTACAAGGAAGCAGGTTTATTGCCGTGTTTGACGTTTCGGATCGCAGTATTGGTCAGGGGCATAAATGGGGGCAACTTCGTTTCATTGGAACCCAGTTGCCCATGATCTGCCCCCAGTTGCCTCCGGACGCCCTCGTATGTCAAGCGACGGAGTTGTCCGTCAATGGACTATAAACCAATGAAAAAGCCAGCAATTGCGCTGGCTTTGGGATGTTGCTGGATGATCTTGGATGATGAAATGGTGGAGGCGGCGGGAGTCGGATTGTGCACCGGTATTGAAAACACGCAAGGTACAGATTCCAAGGCACTCACGATCCGCTAAAAACGCGAGAATTGAGAAAATCACACACGTATCACACATGCGGAAATTTTGAGACCACAACGGCGTTTTACGGCAAGTAATCCAGATTGGCGACATCTTCTCTCGCCGGTCACGGCTTGATGAGTGCATTGGCCTGTTCCAGTCAATTGACACCCCGCTTCCCGGGTCGAGATCCAGACCCGCTCAAGATTGTTCCAAAAGGCCGGCTGGTGGGGTCCCCGCAATCTGCTGAAAAGAGATGATCGACAATGATGCGTAGTACTGTTCCAAAAGGTGTGGGTTGGGTAACAACCTTTTAAAAAGCTCAGTCGTAACTCCCGGCTTGACTCGATTCAGGAGGGGGAGGCCTGAGACCGCTCGGTCGCTATTGAGATGCAGCTGCCACGTCGCGCAGGCTCAGTACATGGTAAGGGGATTTTATCAACCGTTGACCCAACCTTCGATTTGCCGACCAACCAGCCGGAGCCCGAAGTTCGAATAGAAGCTTCTGCACATCCAAGGCCCTCCTGCAGGAGGCGAGTCAAGCACGGCACAGAATCGCCCGGGAGGTACACCGCAAATTCCGGGTTGCAGTATCCATTACGAGCAGTACAATTCAAGCAAAGTAGCGCTAAAGAAGGAGATTCCCGGTAAAAGGAGGCTCTTATGCAAACGCGGATTCAAGGCACGACTATGCCCGTGCTTGAAGTACAGCTTGAACCTAACGAGAGCGTGTTTTCAGAGAGCGGAGAGCTCTCGTGGATGACAAGCTCGATTCAAATGAGTACGCGCACCCAGCTTGGCGGGGGCGGCGGGGTGTTTGGAATTCTGAAGCGTGCAGTGGGCGGAGGGAGCCTGTTCATGACCGAGTACCGCGCTATGAACTACACCGGTGAGGTAGCATTTGCCACCAAGGTTCCGGGCCACATTGTGCCAATCGAGGTTGGTCCTGGAGCCGAGTTCATGGTGCACCGACACGGGTTTCTCTGCGCCACGCCGCAGGTGACCATCGGAGTGGGGTTTCAGCAGACACTGGGGGCTGGGGTATTTGGCGGCAATGGATTCTTACTACAGCGCGTGGGCGGTGCGGGTACGGCGTGGCTTGAGCTTTCTGGCGAACTGGTCGTGAAGAATCTGGCTCCAGGCGAGACGTTGCGGGTGCATCCGGGCCATGTGGGCGCGTTCCAGGCGTCGGTCGGATTCCAGATCACCAGGGTTCCGGGGCTTAAGAACGTGATCTTCGGCGGAGACGGCCTTTTCCTGGCGGCACTGACTGGGCCGGGTGCGGTGTGGCTGCAAACGCTGCCGATTCCGCGGCTGGCGCACCAGATCAGCGAGTACTTGCCCAAGCCGAAAGGAGGCTAGCAAGCGGAGACCGCTCGCGCAAAGCCAAGGCTGGTGTAAAGCAAGTCGGCCAGTGTTCACGAATTTTCCGGCACCGAGAAACTTCAGCTTCGCCGCTGACTACTGTGACTTCGGCTGCCAAGCATGGCCTGGTTGCAACTCCAGCCCGTGGCAGGAGGATCGGGTATCGCCGACCCGCAACATGGGATAAAACAACATCTCGATTTGTACCGGAGGAAAAGAATCATGCCAGCTTGTGCTATTTGCGGGAACCAGAACAACCCGGGGCTGAAGTTCTGCACATCTTGCGGCAAGCCTCTGGCCGTCACCGTGCCGCCGCCGAGGGCAGTTGCCGGACGAACCTGTCCCTCTTGCGGAACTTCGGTCCCGGAAAATGTCAAGTTTTGCATCCAGTGCGGGAAGCCTCTGTTACAGGACGCCCCGCACCCACCCGTAACTGTCCCACCACCGCCACCGATGGCGCCTCCGCTCGCGCCTCCGGCTCCGGTTGTATCCGCCCCGCCTCCGCCTCCACCGTCGGTGGCGCCCGCTGTGCCACCATTTGGGCCTTCAGCCCCGGCAATGTCTGCTTCGTCACCCGCCTGGACACCTGTCAAGGTTCCGTCCGGCGGGCCCGCAGGAACGCAGCCAGCGCCCAATCCACCTGCATTCACGGCTCCTCAGGGCTCCGCATATGGGCCGCAGAAATCGGCGGCGGGCAAGATCGTGGCCGCAGTCATTCTGCTTGTGGCGCTGGGCGCGAGCGGCTACTACGGCTATTTGTCCTGGAAGAAAGCCCACCAGCCGCAACCGCAGGCAAGCGCGGCGCTGGCACCCACGCAGCCAACTGCCAATCCTGCTCAACCTGCCGCCTCGCAGTCCGCTCAAACTTCTCCGGCCGGAGCTCAGCCGGTTCAGACCGCACCCGCTCCGGTTGCAGTCAACCCGGCAAACATTCCTGCCAAGCGCCGCAATTTACCGGCCACCAGTGTCCAGAGTCAGCAACCTCAGGCGCAGACGTACGTGCCTGCGGTTGAGCACGCGGTCCAGCCCATACAGCCCGCACAGTCCGCAATGCCCCCCGAACCTGTTCTACCCACTCGTCCGACCCCGCCAATAAGCAGTGCCCAGGGCGTCCTGATCCAGCAGGTCCCGCCGAAATATCCTCAATTAGCAAAGATGGCGCACATCAGTGGTCCAGTGACGCTTCAGATTACCGTTGGGACCAACGGCGCCGTGAAAGACGTGAAGGTGACCTCCGGTCACCGGCTTCTGAGGAAAGCTGCCATCGATGCGGTGCGGCAATGGCTCTACAGGCCTTACATGCTTAACGGCAAACCGACAGAGGTCCAGACCGAGGTAACGGTCAATTTCACTTTGGATGAGCAGTAGCCGGGGCCGCGGCAATTCAGGCCCGAGACGCGCCACAGTTTCCGCAGAATCGCATCTCGGGCGCGACCGGCTGTCCGCAGCTAGGACAATGCAGTTCTTTCGCCAGTGGCGGTCCCAGCGGCAGTGGTTGCCCGCAACCCTCGCAGAACTTCAGACCAGGGCGAATCGCCGCGCCGCAGTGCGGGCATATGGGGGCTGCCGGAGAGGGCGTGGTTGCCGCTTGTTGCGCCGAAGTCTGCCTGCCCCCCTCCGCGGGGGCTGGTGGAAGCGCAAGCGCCTGGTTCAGAAACTCCTCCAACTCGGCATTGCTGACGGCGCAGATTGCCCCCTCCTGGCCCGCCATGGCGAAGAGCAACAGATGAAAAGCCCCGCGAATCCAGAGAGCCAGATCGTGGCCGTACTGTCCGTCCGGATGGTGGTCGCAGAGACTGAGCGCAACCTTGGTGACATCATGCACGACGCCATTGCAGATCACCCTTCCCATTTCGGTCAGGTCGTAACGCTTCGATCGCTCGGTTTCGAGAACCGGCTCGATCAGATGCGCCTGTATCAGCTCCTGGAATGCCGTTGACACGTCGTTCGCGGTGAGCGCGGCCGCCAGTCCCGGCAGTACCTTGTCAGTAAAGTTCAAGGGCCAGCGGAAATCCTCAACCGCCGCGCCTGCCAGCCTCTCCTGTATCTCGTCCGGCGAGAACATGGTGGAGGGTTCGGTGTGGTTGAGCATCGAGTACAGCCTGACTGCCCGCAGCTGATCGAGAATAGCCAGAAAAGTCAGCACGGCTGTGGAGGACAGCTTGCAGCCGATGGCATCGTCGGAGAGCTTCGTATCCGCGGCCAGAATCCTGGTGATGGATGCGCGCAGGCTGGAAGGCTTCCAGTAGGAAATCCGGCGCAGGATGCCGGAGCGAGCCAAGGCAACAATCTGATCAGGAACGCTGGCCGTCCATGCCAGCACGCCGCGGCTGACCGTCTCATCGGCAATCGTGTGGTTCAGGTAGGCGACTTTCGCCGGGGCTCTCAGCACGCCAATGGCGATGGCCAGGCGTTGCCGGTGGGCCTCGTCCATCTGCGCGAACTCCGCGCCGAGCCGCGCCTTCGTGTCAGCGGCCGGGTCGCCGTCGGGCAGCAGCGCCAGAGAATTGGAGCGCGCGCCAATCAAATCCGCAAGCGCGGAAAGATCGCTTTCCGCCAGGAGGTAGTCTTCGCCATCGATGGCGATGTGGGGCCGCTCCATGGGCGCCGCCGGCCGGTCCTGCGAAGATGTACCTGACTCTGTGGGTGTCATCTCTTGCTCCTTGCAATTACCGGCGGCCTTAGTTCAATGTCCCGCCAATTGCGACATGGTAATTTTCGATTGCGGTTTTGACCTGTGTCTGGAATTGGATTGGCGTCATATTGTTACTCGCCAGGATGCTGTCGGCCTCGCTCGGGTGGTCGGCGATCTGTTTGGCAAGCGCTTTAAGGTTCGGGTCCAACACCGGCGCTTCCGCGGGAATCCCAGCGTTCTGCAGTTGCTCCTGGCCATAGTCGTTGCCGGACATACGGGTTATGCGGTCCGACAGGTCGCTTTGCCGCTTCATGGCCTTGGCCACCGACTTGACGTCGAGATGTCCATTGGCCGCATCCACTTGCTGTTTGCTCCAAAGCTGGAATTCGTCGGGGCTGAACTTGTCTGGATTCGGAGGCAGCTCCCCGGTCACCTGATGGACGTTTAACCCGTGCTGGTCGACCACAGCGGTGCCTGAGATGGTGCGGACGGAATCCACATTTCCAGCCGCGTTGGTGTTGTATTCCGTGCCCACGCCCTGCAATTTGTTCCGCATTCCGGTCACGCCTGCGCCGTACGCGTCGCCCGGTCCGGAGCCAACGCCAATTCCGTTATAGGTCGAGTAGTGTATGTCGTCCGTTCCATGTGTGAACCCTTGACTGCGCAAGCGAGTATCGAGGTTATCCGTCAGTTGGTTGCCGTACAGATTCTGGAGCTTCTGATTGGCCTCTTCGACAGAGATGCTGTGGTCGCGGGCGTATTGCGCCAGGTCTTCCTGATTGAATCGCGTCACCTGGGTCCGGTCAAAGTCGGTGAAGGCCTTGGAACTGGGCCCTCCACGCGCGCCCGATCCGGAGTCGGCGATGATCGACTGTTCGATCCTGACCCCGGTGCGGCTCTGGAACTGCTGCATGGCGAGGCGCGTGGAGTTGTCGATCTCCGTATTCACGATGGGCGCCAGCTTCGAGTTCAGGGCCATTGCCTCCGCTTTGGTCAAGTTCCCTGCAGCCTGCAACTCGCCGAGTTTGGTCATGCCTCCGTTCTTGTAGAGCGCGACCAGATCTGCGGGGTTGTCAGACGCAAGCACTTTTTCCACGGCATTGCGCGTGATCTGCTGGCTCTCGCTGAGCGGGAACACAGCGTTGCTGATGCGCTTTCCGAGTTGAGTCACCGGCTGCATCATCTCCCCGATACCGGCAGCCACATTGGGGAAAGTGGTTGGCACGTAATGCATGGCGAGCCCGCCTGCGGCCTGAAGCCCGCCCTGTGAGACGGCCTCAAGCGCGCCCGCGCCCAAAGCTCCCCAACTGGTGGCGCCGTGGTCGATGGCGTTCTTTTCCGCATAAACCGTGTTGGCTGCAGTCAAGAGACCCTCGGAAACCCATCCATACGCCGGCCCCGCGACCGCCGCGCCGGCAACGTGCAGACCGATCGATCCAATAATTCCGGCTACTGTGAAATGCCCATCGGCATCCCGGCCGGTGATGAGTTCATGCATTGAGTTCCAGGCCGTGGTTGTGGCGATGTCTCCCAGATTGGCCTGATTCTCAGACAGCGAGAGGATCGACTCCGAGGCTGCCGTGCCCAGCAGGCTGTCGTGCAGAAACTGGCGGGTCGCAAGGATATTCGGCACGGTGACGGTTTTGCCATCCAGAATGTCGTCCATCATCTTCTGCGTCGTGGTGAAGACATCGTGCGCCCCTCCTGGATCTGTGAGGTTCGTGTCGTAGGCCATCTTTTGCAGTTTGCCCAGGTAGTTGAGTTCGGCCTCCTTGTTCTTCTCGTCTATTGCTATCTGGTCCAGACTCTTGCTGAAGCTGTCCTGGTGGGCGGCCATCTTGTCGAGGTCGGCCGCGGCCCAGGCCGCGTCCTTCGCCGCCTGATCCTGCTCCTGCTGCCAGCTGTTGGGATCAAAGAGAGTGCCCGTCTCGCTGTCATGCCACTGGCCCGTTGCGGGATCGTAGACCACCGCTTTTACGTCGTTGCCCCTGAAATCCTTCAGGACCCTGGTATTGCGGTCCAGCTCCACCGCCTTGGCGATAGCGTCGGCTGTGGCGGAGGAGTCATCGGCCTTCTGCTTGTAGTAATCCAGATAGTCCGTGTACTGCTTCTTCAAGATGGCGTACTGCGGATCGGTTGTGTCCGCGCCATTCTCGAAATCGGCAAGCTGCTGCTTCATGGCGGTGTACTTGTCGCTGGCATCCCGCGAATCCTTGATTGCCTGCGTGTACTCCGGTCCGTAGTCGGATGTGGGCGGTACGGGCTGCGGAGCCGGTGTCGAAGGCTGATCCACCGGAGCGGCGGCGGGCGTCGAGTCCGGCATGGATGCGTCGAGCCCACCGGAGTCAATGGGCGGTGTAACGGGGCCGTAGTCGACCAAGGGAGGCGGCGTGACATTGCTGGAATCGAGCAGGCTCTTGAGCCCAATGCCGGCGGCCGCCAGCAATCCGGGCAGCAGAATGCCGGTGCCCGTCTCGGGCAGATCCGACGGTCCGGGAACGTCTCCCACGCCGGAAATCCCCGGAGGTGGAGTTTCCACAACTTCTGCGCCGACGCCGGTCAAGCCCAGCAGCGCGACAGCCGGCGCCGGTCTGGACGCGTGCCATGTCCCCGACGAATTTCCGTACTGGTTGGTGGCGTCCCAGGTGCCGCTGGCGTCGTTCCCCTGGATGCTCCCGCGAATGTGACCTGAAAAGTCGAAGTCGCCGATCTTACCGGCCAGGTTCGTGTCAAAACTGCCGGAGTCGGAAGTGACGGCCCCGCCGAATGACCCGGAGAAGGTTCCGGATTCGGACTCCCTGCTTGCTTCCTTTTCTTCTTCCGTCAGGTTTGATTCGTCACCCGGGGCTTGCGCCCATTGTCCGTTGACCGTTCCCTGGAGCGAGTTGCCGCTGACTGTGAACTGGATGTGCCCGCTGGTGCTGTTCGTATCGGAACTGGAAACGGTGCCGTTGTATTCGCCCTCCAGCCCCGCTGGCTGTTCTTGCTGCGAGGATCCGCCGGCGCTTCCGCCGTCGCTCCTGCTCACGCTGAAAACGCCGGCGAGCATTTGCACGCCGCTTTGCGTGATGGCCCACTGGCCGGATATCCGCGGGCCGCTGTCTGCGCAATGTGCAGTCGGGGCGGCGCACAGCAGAGCGACGAGACACAGCAGAGACCTCCGACTTGCGTTCATGGATCTCACCTCGCTACCGCCCGCAGCAACGAGCCGATCACCATCCACAGCATGGTGAAACCCATGCCCCCGCAAACCGGCAGCAGCATGTTTGCGATCTTGCCGCCGCCCTTTGCCATCAACTCAGCGCCCACGGCGGATCCGGAGGTCATGATTCCCGCCGATGCGAAAGTGAGGCTTGCATTCCAACCCAGGACTAGGTCGGCGAGCAGCGCCAACACCGTGTAGGGAATGATCAGCAGGAAATTCCGGCCGACGGCTTGCCTGACTCCGCGCCACCCGTACTTCTGCCGGACGGCGCCATTGAAGATATAAAGCAGACGGCCGAAAAGCCATAGGCACAACCACGCCGCCGCCAAACCGCCGATGGCAGCCACGGCAACCGGCTTCAACGACGGGTTCCCGCGGTAGGCGGCCAAGCCTGCCAGCGTGGCAAAACAGAGCAATGCGGGGATCGAGCTGCCGCCCTGGTTCGTTTCATTCGCCATCACTCACCTCCCTGCGCTGCCCGTTGCCAGCGCTCCCCAGCCCAACAGCACCAACGCTCCGCAGATGGTAGCGAACACCACGCTTCCCGCAATCTTGCCTTTGGATAGCTGGCGGAACACCGCCATCATCGGCCCCAACGCCCATAACACGCCGGTGACCCCAAACGCCAAGGACGTATTCCACTTGAAAAACAGATTGAAAACAAGCCCCGCCGCGCCATAGACCAGGCCGGAACTATAGCTCAACGCAACGGCGCGGATCACCCAGCCCGGCGGCTGGTCACCGCCGATGAATTTCGACAACGCCCATGCCACCAGCCCAATGGCCGCTATGCCTGCCGTGCCATAGCCCGCGCCGAGCAGCGCCAGCAGCGCACAGCGGCTGGCACTGAGGAAGTTGACATGCGAGCGGTCGAGCCCGGTCTGAAAGAAAAACAGCGCGAACGCGGCGCCGGAGACGGTGAGGGCGAAGGGCCACGATATCTTGCCCAAGCCTTGCGCCAGCAGTTGACCCGGGCTGACCATCATCAGGAGAATGGACCACCATCGATTGGCGGGAGCGGCTTTGGTTGAGGGCGGCGTCGGCTGAGGCGGCTGGCACACCACCCACTGGCCGCTGTCCGCGTCCAGTTGCCAGGCCGTTCCGTCGGCGCCGTTTACTACCAATTGCGCCACCAGCTCCCGAAACCGGGCGTCGGGCAACTGCCCCGCATCCCACTGCTGGCGCAGGGTGGTATAACTTTGGCTTGCCTGCTCGGGCGTCATCCCAGGGTTCCTCAAATCAGAATCTCACCAGCGTGCGCATCAGAATCGGTGAGAGCAGCATCATGGCGACGATCGTGACGGCCCCTCCGATGACGATGAAGACGATCGCCTTGGCCGTTCCCGCCCCGCTGATCTCGCGTATCGCGGCGATTGACGTGGGAATCGTCCATAAGCGGATCAGTATGCCAAGAATAGGGATGAAACCGAGGACGGCGGCCCCTTGTGCATAGGCCAGCGCACGCATCAACTGACCGGCGCCGAGCCTCACCCCCAACAGGCCCTTCGAAAGCATGGCCAGTATGAAAATCGTTGCTACCATGCCTGCGATCGAAACAATCACCGTGCTGATGATCATGGCGTGGTAGATCGAGTTATAGAGGTATGGGTTTCCGGCCAGCAGCAGGTAGAGCCACGCCGGTGCCATGGAGAGCGCAAACGCACCAATTGCCGCGCCATTGCCGGCCTTGTCCAGCACAGCCTGGCGGGCGATGCGTGGATCGAGGAAGGCGGCCCGAATCATCCAGGCGAGTATTTTCATAAACCCGCCAGGATTGCTCCCCAATGATGCCGCAATAGATTCGCCTGTGGGCACCAACTTTTGCTGAAAGTCCCACAGCGGCGGCGAGGCGGGCAACTCATCCGTTGAGTCTGCGGCGTAAGGGTTGCCGGCATGCCAGGAAGCCGTCAAAGAGGCGGCTGCGGGATCAGCTTGGTGGGCAGATGAGGGAACTGCGGGCGGCGATATGGGGGGCGCCGACACAGCGCTCCATGGAGGCGGCTGCATCGGATAGGCAGGGGGGGGAGGCGGGGCAGGCGGTATGATCGGGCTGGAAACAGGTGAAGGTGGCGAGCCGGGAGGCATCGCGGATGAGCCAGAACCAGCACGCGGCTGGGGCGTTGGTGCGGTGTAGATTCCAGCCTGCGGCGGGGCCACTCTCGTGCCGCATAGACCACAAAAGCCGGCTCCATCCTGGAGCGGCGTTCCACAATTACCGCAGAATCTTGCCATGGTCGCGCCTAAGGAACATTTACCCACACGTAAACAAGTAGTGAATCCGCCGCCAGACGGCGTCCCACCCGAAGCCGGCTAACGCGCTTGATGCACCACATAACGGATAGCCCAGTGGAACGATGTGGAATCGTATCATCGGGTCGTTGGCGTTTCAATAGTAAAAAGTACTGAGCCTGCGCGACGTGGCAACTGCATCTCAATAGCGACCGAGCGGTCTCAGGCCTCCCCCTCCTGAATCGAGTCAAGCCGGGAGTTACGACTGAGCTTTTTTAAAAGGTTGTTACCCAACCCACACCTTTTGGAACAGCGTTTCTGGAGTCTTCCGCCGTTTTGTTTTCATTGGGATACAACCCATGCGATGGAGAGCCTTCTGGGACGGGAAGTGCGGATTCTAAAGCAGTTGCTTTGTTTCAAAAGGGTCAATCAGGCACATCGTGTTGGACGTCCTTTTGAAACAGTTCTTTGGATAGTATCGTGACTTTGCCGACGCACTAGGTCTCTGACCGCATCATGGTGTATCTGAATAGGCCCTTTTGGAGAAGCTGGATGGGTTGCATAGTGAAGGTATGCGAACAACCTACCATCGAGTACATGTGGAGTTGGGCAAGAAGGAGCGGCAGCAGATTGCAGAAATGCTGACGAGGGGGCGGGAATCGGCGCGGGTGCTGCGGCGGGCCTTGATTCTGCGCCAGCTTGACCAGGGACAAACGGCAGCGCAGGTAGCCGGGAACGTGGGCGTGGCGCAGAAGACGGTACGGCCATTGCCCGGCGTTACGAAGAAGAAGGATTGGAGGCGGGTCCGCACGAAAAACCGCGGCCCGGCAAGCAACGGGTGCTGGACACAGGCCAGAGCCAGCGGATCATTGCCATGGTTTGCGGTACGCCGCCCGAAGGCCAGGCACACTGGAGCGTGCGCTTGATCGCCTGTGAAGCGATGAAGCGAAGACTGACGCCGCAGGTGGGCCGGGAAACGATTCGCATCCTTCTTCAGAGCCACGATCTGAAGCCGTGGCGGGAAAAAATGTGGTGCTTGGCGGATCTGAATGAGGAGTCCATCGCCCGTATGGAGGACGTGCTCAATATCTACGAAAAGCCGCTGCAGAGCGTGAACCCGTGGTTTGCGTTGATGAGAAGCCGGTTGTTCTGCATGCCGAACTGCGTCCGGCGCGGCCCAAGCGCCCAGGGCGAATCCTGCGGCGCGACTCGGAGTACAAGCGTTGCGGCACCGCCAACGTCTTCTGCAGGATTGAGCCTAAGGCGGGGGTTCATTTCACCAAGGTGACGCCCACGCGCTCGTCGCCCGAGCTCGCCGATTTCCTCCTGGAGATTGCCGAGCATTACCCCGCTGCCAGTACCATCCATCTGGTGCTGGACAATCTGAGTTCGCACCGCCGCAAGGCCATCGTGGAGCGCTTCGGAGAATAGATCGGCGGCTGGCTGTGGGACCGGTTCACCGTGCATTACACGCCCAAACACGGAAGCTGGCTCGACCAAGCGGAGATCGAGATCAGCCTGTTCAGCCGCCAGTGTCTGGGCCGACGCAGAATCCCTTCTCTCCGCGAGCTTCGAAGGGAAGCCAAGGCCTGGAACCGCAAGATGAACCGCGACCGCGTCCCCATCGACCGGGGGTTCACACGCACAAAAGCACGCCAGAAGTTCGGCTACAAAAGACACACCATTACGCGGTCAGAGACCTAGCTGATTCCACCCCGCTGGCCGACTTGTCGGGACGAATCTATCCAGACAAGAGGAATGCACACTTCTGCTACGGATTCCCAGAAGACGACCTATCGACATTGACGACCTCATTGCGCGTACCGTTGAGCAGTTCCGTAACATAACCGAGATAACAGTACATAGGTAATAGTGAGAGTATTGAGAATCGTAATCATTTGTTGTATTTCCACGGACGCCGTGCCTCTATCCAGAACAGTAGTTTGTATAGTCAGATAAAAGCCGATGTAGCCTCCTGAACGGAAGGCCTCAATTTCGGCTGATTAGACTCAACCGTGATTGATACAGCTTCCGGCACGGAGGCTGTATGCGTTCGCCGCTTAGAAACGTATGGATAGTCATTGCTAGCATAACGACCGTTGCATCAGCCGGATGCGGAATGCAAGTTGAGAAATTCTCGGAGAGTGTACAGCCCGCCATTACTGCATTATCAATCACCCCTCAGTCACCAAGCATCCTTATAAAGCAGACCGTGCAACTCAACGCAGTAGCGAGCTATGCGAACGGAAGCACGGCGACTATTACCTCGACGGCAGAATGGACGAGCAGCGCGCCTGCTGTTGCCACCGTAAACGGCCAGGGTCTTCTGACCTGCCAGGGTACAGGAAGTTCCCTGGTATCGGCGCTCTCAGGAGGAGTTACCGCAGGGACCTTCTTGACGTGTTCCACCCCACAGATTACTGCATTATCAATCACACCTCAGTCACCAAGTATCCTTATAAAGCAGACCGTGCAACTCAACGCAGTAGCGAGCTATGCGAACGGAAGCACTGCGACTATTACCTCGACGGCAAAATGGACGAGCAACGCGCCCGCTGTTGCCACCGTAGATAACCAGGGCCTTCTGACCTGCGAGGGAGCAGGAAGCTCCCTGGTCTCGGCGCTCTCAGCAGGAGTTACCGCAGTCACGACCTTGACGTGTTCCACCCCACAGATTACTGACATTCATCTGGGTTCGACACCTATAGTCATTCGCTCTGAATCTCCCTACCAGTATCAGATGCTGGCTGACTACTCCAATAGTGCGACGACGGATGTGTCGGCAAGCACCACTTGGGTAACAGACCCTTCTATCGCGAGCATATCCTCTAGCGGCCTGGTCTCTTGCAATCATTCGGGAGCTACAACAGTGTCTGGTACTTTTTCTGGAATGACTGCCCAGTCTTCCTTTACCTGCGTTCTACATTCCATCACTCCGAATCCAGGATTCGTCGAATCAGCGAAGACCTTCGATGGCCCATTCGCATCATGGACTGATGTCAAAGCAGTTTTTGGTGCCAAAGGGGATGGCGTTACGGACGATACAGTTGCGCTGCAGGCAGCGCTTAACTCACTTAGCAATTCCACGCCTGTATTGTGGATTCCACATGGAACCTATTTAATCACTGGGACTCTTACTATCTTAGGTAATACAAACATCACAATCCTCGGCGAAGATCCACTCACTACTACTATAGTGTGGGGCGGACCCAAGGGGGGTACCATGTTTGTACTGAACGGCGTTGACGGCTTAAACCTCGGACGGATCACTTGGGATGGACGTGGTGCCACTAGCGTCGCTCTTGAAATAATGTGGGACAAAGTTCACTACAGTTATCCGACAAGAAACCTGATTCATGACAGCCGTATTCTCAATAGCACCATTGGTTTTCTGACAGGAGCATGCGGTGATAGTGGCGAACTGACAGTGGATCGGGTCCATTTCGATCACAACTCCACTGCAGGCATCAGCAATCAGGGCACGTTAAATTTCAACGTGATCGATTCCTTGTTTACCGATAACGCTGTAGGCATATGGGGATACACAGTGCTAGGAGGACCATTCAATGTTACGAATAGTGTATTTGTGAGATCAACAGTAAGCGATCTCCTGCCTTCCAGTTCAGGTCCCTTCTCATTTAGAAACAACCTATCGTTCGATTCACAGATGTTATTATTGACAGGGGCAACCGGAGCACCTTCTAATGTTATCATACAGGGGAATACAGTCTATCACCCAGCTTCTGAACCAATGATTATGGGTATGCCTGGTGCTCTGATACTTGCGGATAATCAGTTTGTGAACCTTGATCCGAGTTTCCATGTCATGGCTATCAGCGGAAGCCCACGTTACTTCATATCGGATGGCAATTCATATTCGGTTTCACAACCCTTTGGCCCATTTTGCGTGCAGTGCAGCGGCGTTGGAGTTTACACAAGCGTCGACGAAGCCACCAGGGCCACCGATCCGATATTATCCCTGACCATTCCAACCGAGGTGTATATTCCGCCTTTTAGCCACAGACCAGTCTTTGAGGTACCCGTTGGGTCCAATGGCGATGTGATTCAAAAGGCCATTAATGCTGCAATAGCAGCGGGTGGAATCGTTCATCTTCCTGCGGGAACCTACAATATTTATCAAACACTGACAATTCCACCGAACGCGAGTGTCGGCATCCTTGGCGATGGTCTACTCAGTCAACTCCAAGCCGCCGCTAGTCTGCAAGGCCCAATTCTAAGCATTTATGGAAAATCGGTTCAGCTGGAGGACCTGGGCTTTTACACATACTCAACATCGTCCTCGACCGATCAGATTGAATTGCACGAGCCCGATACACCAAATACGCGCATCATCTGTGATGAGTGTTCAGTTAATGGCTCAGCCGTTGAAGTGGATGGAATAGATGACGCTGCCATCGAGTTTAAGGTTGCCACAATCAATAACGATCCGAATTTGGCTCAGATCGTTCATGGCGGAATCGCGCGGCACAATGGGATTGAGACCTTGGGAAGTGTTGGAGAGTATATGACGAGTTCTGGGGGATACCAGGTAGATCTCGGCGGTCATTTGCTGATCGGGGATGGCTGGCACGATAGTGGCCAAGGCGGCACACAATTCGTACTCTCGGGCGATGGAAGCGTGACTCAGCAGGGAGGGACAGTTTATAGCCCGTCAAGCAGTTCTGCAATGACCCTCAACCATTACAACGGACGGATTAGTCTGCTTGGCATCGCAACAAACAGTTATCTCTCCGTCGATGCGGGGTCCACTGCAAATGCGTTCGTCGCCGCAGTCCTTCAAGTGTCAGGACAAAGCCCCTTTCAGAATTCAGGAACAAGCTCAAGCATTACCGGCCTCTCCAACTCTTCGACACCAAACAACTCCCTTCCGTCTGAGTTGCCTGACACACCCACCACGCCCAGCTATATCGAACAAATGATGGCAATGTCACGCACTCAAATCCTATCTCCTCGGAAGCCTATCAGCTTCGATTCAACAATCGTGAAGATGACACGCATCGTTAGCCAAGTCAACTATGGCGGTGTTGGCATCCGGATTATGGACAGTGTTGCTTCCAGAGTTGCCGGCAGCTACTTGATCGGGGCTGCTAACGGAGGGGTTACGCCTCTTCAGCTGGCCTGTGGATATGGAGAGATCTCAATGGCGGGAACCTGGACATTGCAGGACGGAGGGGATGGTTTCTACGGATTAATGAGCATGGGATCCCTTTTGTCTGAAGGAGTTACTGCACACGGCAATGGCGATGGTGTAGCAATGGTCAGTGCCATGAGCAGCGCACGCGACCGGTGGATTATTACACAAATTGGGGACGGTTCTGTAAAGATTACAAATCGTGCGACTGGCAATGTATTGACGCAATCAAACACAGGATGTGCGTATGCCGCAAGCGACACTGGAATGTCAAATCAGCAGTGGCTGGTCGGTGGAGCGAGTGCGGCATCGTCTCCTATGTCTCAAATTGTTCCCGCCGTTACCTCCATTTCTCCTGCCGCCGGGGACACCTCGGGTGGGACGAGTGTCACCATCACCGGCATCGGCTTTACCGGGGCTACCGCCGTCGCCTTCGGCTCGACGCCCGCGGGATCATTTACGGTGGTGAGCGATACTTCGATCACGGCGGTCTCTCCCGCGGGAACAACAGGGGCGACGGTCGACGTGACGGTTACGAACTACCTCGGCACGAGCGCCACCAGTACGTTTGACAAATTCATCTATAACAGTAACAGTTGGAACAACACGAGTTGGCAGCTGCGCCAACAGATTACCATAAACCCTGCCCTCGTTGGCGGGGGGACAGAAGACGAGACAAACTTCCCCGTCCTCATCTCCCTCTCCGGCCTCTCGAACATCAACGCCAACGGTAGCGATATCCGATTCACTGCTTCGGACGGCGTCACCCTGCTCCCGAGAGAGATAGAATCTTATGCGGGCGGCACCCTTGCCGCATGGGTGAAGATCCCCACGGTATCTCATACCGCAAGCACGTCCATCTATATGTATTACGGCAATACTGCCGCCACCGAACCGGCGGCGACATCGACCTACGGTTCCCAGAATGTCTGGACCAATGGTTATGCCGGCGTATGGCATATGAATGATAGCAACGGAATGTTGAACTTAAATGATTCGACAGCAAATGGAAACAATGCGAGAAATAATGGAGGGGTAGCGACGACAACGGGACCGATAGACGGGGCGGCAGCATTTATTAACCAAATTGGATCGGCACTTATGAATACAAGCCTCGACGCACAGCCGAGCGCGATTCCTCAGACCACATGGAGCGCATGGGTATATTTTACCTCCAATAGTGGCACTGCCAGCATCATGTCTGATGATGTGGGGGGATACGGCAGGGACATCGAATCAACTCGTAACGGAGACGGTAAGTATCACATATTTTATGGTGCCAATAATTGGGCACCGACCAGCGCGCCGTTGGATCAATGGCAGTTTATCTCCCTCGCTTACGCTTCCAATAACGTATATTTCTACCGCAATGGGGTCCAATATACCCTTGGCATAGCTCCCACCTGTCCTCCCTCAAATACCGATTTCAACTTCGGCGGCGGTGCCACCGGAGTTATGAACGGTCTTATCACCGAGGTCCATGTTTCTTCCGTTGTCCGGTCAGCCGGCTGGAATTCAACTGAATATCAGAACCAGAGTTCTCCTTCTACGTTCTACACGGTTTCGCCTACTATGGCGCAAAGGCCCGCGACTTCCTCGCCAACCGTTAGTTCTATATCGCAGACCGTCGGCAACATTTCGGGTGGAACGAGCGTGACCATCACCGGCACCGGCTTCAGTGGGACTACCGCTGTCGACTTCGGCTCGACCCCTGCCGAATCCTATATCGTAGTCAGCAGCACATCGATTACCGCGGTTTCTCCGACGGGAACAACGGGGGCGACGGTCGACGTGACGGTCGTTAATTCCCTCGGCACGAGCGCCACGAGTTCAGCCGATCAGTTCACATATTATGCTAGGCCGGTCGTTACGGGGCTTTCCGCGGTTTCCGGTAGCACCCTCGGCGGGACGAGCGTGACCATCACCGGCAGCGGCTTTACCGGAACGACCGCCGTCGACTTTGGTTCGACATCCGCCGCATCCTTCACGGCTAGCGGTGACTCGTCGATCACCGCAGTATCTCCCGCGGGGGCAGCAGGGACAGTTGATATTACCGTCACCAATCCCGTCGGCTCCAGTGCCAGCAGTATAGCTGATAAATTCACTTATTCAGTTGCTTCAACCACACCGGCGTTCACCGCTAGCAATAGCGAAACCATCGGCGTGAACGCGATGAGCCCTATGGGATTCAGCACCCTCCCGTACTTCAAGGCCGACGGCACGGATTATTATGATTCCTCAAGCCACGATCCGACCGGCGACAACGGCGATTTTGGGCACGATTTATATCAGGATCCTAGCAATGGCAATAATGTGCTGCTAGATGTAAAAGGTCCTGGGGAAATAGACGGTATATGGTTCACATATTATTCGCCTACTGCCCCGCTGTACATATATTTCGACGGCTCATCAACCCCGGCAGTCAATACGACCCTTGGGAATCTTCTTGACGGCGCAAACGCACCTTTTGTACAGCCGTTGGTGGGATATTCCAATGCTTCGGACACGGATGACGGGATGGGCCGATCCGGATATTATATCAATCTTCCGATGGAATTCGCGAAATCGGTAAAGGTTGAGATGACCGGAGGTGCTGGATATTATAATATTTATTATCGTACTTTTGCGACGAGTACGGGGGTGACCACGTTCGACCCCACCCCCACCGATTCGAACTATCAGAGTCCCTCTGCCGCTGCGGCGCTGTGGAGCAACACGACGGTCGATCCCAAGAGCACCGCCGGGAACATCGGCTTTTCGGGTACCGAGAGTATCGGCGCGTGGGCATCCTCCACGATAGCGAGCATCACCGGAGTCGGTTCCGTGAACAGCATCAAGTTCCAGGTTGCCTCAGGCAGTGACAATGACGCCACATTGGGCAATATATGGGTCGAGATGTATTTCGACGGCCAGGCACCGAGCTATGCTCCCTTCGATATGTTCTTTGCCGAGAGCGAGTACGGCACCACCCAAGCCCTACCCGTCGGTAAGGATGCCTCGGGCACCTACTACTGCTACTTCCCGATGCCCTATGATCAGTCAGCCAAGATCATCCTCGTAAACCAGAACGGCTATGCCATCAACTTGGCCTATCAGGTGCAATACAATACTGCACCGTATCTCGGCTTAGGTAATAGCGCAGGATACTTCAGCACCTACTATAACAACAGTTCGATCACCCCACTGGTGGCGGGGCAGAACTATGAGCTCTTGAACGTCACCAGTACCAAGGGGCAGTATGTCGGGATGGTATATACCGCACCGTACGGCGGCTATCTGGAGGGCAACACGGAAGTGTACGTCGACGGCAGCCTGTCCCCCCAGATCCAAGGAACAGGGACAGATAATTGGTTCTATGGCGCATATTATTATCAGGATGGGCCGTTCACCCAGGCAACACACGGAGTCACTATCTTTCCCGCTACTAGCTCTATCGAGGCCTATCGTTTCGATCTGAACGATCCCATATCGTTCAATAGTTCGATAACATTGGGGATACAGCATGGCGCTACGGACTACGACGGGGGATCTGTTTCCAGCCTCGCCTACTACTACGCCCTCCCCAGTTCGAGCACCTTGACTCTTACCGATACACTTGCCGTCGGTAGCTCCACCTCGCGGACGAGCCATGGATATACCGTAAACAGCGAGGTGAGTACCCCCACGAACTCCTACTACTATGAAGGGGAAGCGTACGGTTTCTATGGTCCCTTGATCACCGATACCGGGGACACGATGACCGGGAACACCCAGTTCACCGTGGCCGTTAATCCCGCGAACAAAGGCGTCAAACTCAGACGAAGGCTTGATTACAGCACCCTCAACCAGAAAGCCGAAGTCTACGTTAACGGCAGCCTCATGGGGATCTGGTATGATACAGGACAAAACACCACCTTGAGCTGGCGGGATTCCGACTTCGAGATTCCCGCGGCATATACCCAAGGCAAAAACTCTCTCAACATTGAGATCGTATACGACAATACCGGCGGGACGGCATGGACCGAATATGACTACTGGGCGTATTCCTACCTCGATATCGACGACACTCCGCCCACAGACAGCGCAAGTCTTGCATCCTTGTGATCGTCCGTCTTTGATAGTTCAGTCGATCCTCCGAAGTTTGCTTATTGCATGACACAACAGCTTCTCAGAGAGGGATAGTGTAGTGCACCCTGCTGATTTAGACAGATGAGGCCGTGGTTTAAGTCACTGTTTGGGCTTGGAAGGCGGCACGGAATTCGTGCGGCGTTTGGTCATGTAGTCCGCGATGCGGACGGTCGTCATTATATTTCTCGATCCACAGGGCGATGGATTGCTGTGCGTGGTCGAAGCTCTGGTACTCGTTGATCCATACCTCCTCTTCTTTCAGACTGCGGTGGAAGCGTTCGATGTAGCTGTTGCCTTCGGGATGGTTGTAGGCGGTGCGGCGGTGCTAGATGCCGAGCCGGTTGAGGGTTTCGACGTAGCGCGCCGAGGTGAACTGCGTGCCGTTATCTGTGGTCAGGGTAAGCCCAAGGCCGGCACGCCCGTGGTCGCGCTGCCCTGGGTGTCGCCGTTGACGAAACCATAGATGGTATAGCCGAACGGGGGGTTGGGTGTGTTGATCGGGCGCCTATAGGAGTTGGCCACCACGTACAACTCAGCTGGGATTACGGTCAGCGTGCCGTTGAAGTCAGTTCTTCTTCCCAGCGCGATAGGTAATACCGAAGGCGATTCGCAGGTCATTCTGTGTGTTAGAGGCGTTGTTGGGGAGGCTTGTGCGGATGTAGTCCACCTGCAGCGCGCGCACGCCGAAGCCCCGGCTCAGAGCGACATCCAGACCACCGCCCAACTGCATGGCGAAGGAGTTGGCGGAGGTGACGAGACCGCCGGGTGAGGGAAACGAGCTGCTGAACGCGTGGGTTCCGCCGAAGAGCGCCTCGCCGAAGAGATGCGTGCTGTACCCGCGTGTGGCGATGCCGCTATAGTGCGAGATGTCGTAGGTATAGCGTGGCCCGAAGACATAGGTAAACTTGCTCAGGTCCACACCCGGAGTGATGTTGGAGGCGTGCGCTCCGCCGAAGCTGCCGGTTGCGCTGAAGCCTCGATAGAACGGCACAGCAACCTCCGCGGCTGCTCCGTTCAGCCAGAAGCATCCGCAGCTGCTGGAGGCGATCTTGGCCCGCTCCAGGTTGTAGGTGAGGGCGATATCCGCCGATGCGATCCCGGGCAGCAGGTTGGGGTGCGCCTGCTGTGCGCTCGCCGCAATCGCTATCATCAACACTCCACAAAGCAGCACACTTCCTGGAATCGATCGTTGCATCTCTCTCCTTTGTTATTCATCCGTCAGCGTGAAGCTGGTGGAATGGCTCAAGGCTCCGGAGGTTACGGTGACCTGAATGGTGTAGGTAACCGGAGCCTGTCCGAAGTATCCACTGGAAAAACCACAGCCGCTCAGTCCGGCCGATGCGGCCAGACCCACAGCAAGCAACAGCATCACGGACAACACTCGACCTAGCCGCTTGCCTGCCTTGCGCATCCGGCCCGCGAAGGGAATTTGCAGCAGCGCCAGCGAGAACGGTGCCAGCCGAGCGGCCAACTTGCCGCCAGCTACGCCCGGCGGTTGCGCCAGTGCCATGCTCTGCGGCAACTGGATGGACACCTGTACGTTGCTGGTCAGCGGAGTATTCGCGGGCAGAGTCCATGTCCACGGGTTGCTCGACGTCAGGGTCCACGCTGCTGGAGTGATGCTGACCGTCGATTCGGCAGGCACGCCGCTCACGGTCAAGGTCACCGGTAGGGGGAAGGTTGTTCCGTTGGTGGGTGCGATGGCCAACGAATAGGTCGCGGTGCCGCCGGGAGTCGCGGTCTGCGAAGGGCTACCGGTCGACGAACCCCCGGAAGATGAGCTGCCAACACTCAAACGAAAGTCAAGGACCACCTGCGACAGCGCAGTGCTGGAGGCAGTACTGAAGTTCGTACTTCCGCTATAGACTGCGGTGATCGTATGTGTGCCCGCGGCCAGGGACGAAGTGGTCAGCGTTGCGATACCGCCAACTGGCAGCGGATCGAAACCAACATGGCCTCCGAAGCCGGCATCCGCGACAAAGGAGATCTGCTTTTTCTGGTGGAGGATGGCGCCGGAAATGTTGTTTATCGTTCGCAGGACTGGCCCGCGAGCCTGGCAGCCGAGCAGCTACCCTGGCCACCGCAACCGGCCCTGCGGCGGGGTGCGGAGCCTCCACCTAGGCCAAACCCCGATGCATCAGGCGCGGAGCCTCCGCCTAGGCCGGGCCCCGACCGTCCCGGTGCAGCACGCGGGCCGAAGCCGCAACCACAGCCGCCGCGGGAGAGGCCTGGATCTACTCCTCCCGGCTCGCCGCCTGTCTCGCGCATCGCCATGCAAATTGCGGGCGAGCGTCACTGGCATATCGGGCTTGCTTCCACGGACCACTCCAAGGTTGCGGTCGCCGTCGACACAGCCGCCGTCGATCCCGACATGCAAGGGGTCCTGCGCGCCTTTCTTGTCGCCCTGCCGCTTTGCCTTGTGCTGATCGGCCTGGGCGGATGGTCCTTCTCAGGCCGCGCCTTGCGCCCTTTGCGAAAGCTTACCGTGACCGCGCGCCAGATCACCGTCGAAGGTCTCGACCAGCGCATCTCCAGCCAGGGCGAGGACCGGGAGTTTGCCGAACTGATCGTAGTCTTCAATGGAATGTTGGAGCGGCTGGAGCGCAGCTTCAGGCAGGCGCACCGCTTTTCCGCCGACGCGGCCCACGAGCTGAAGACGCCGCTTGCCATCCTCCAGGGACAGATCGAGCAGGCTATCCATGCCGTCGAAGACGGCTCGGCAATGCAGGCAGAACTGACCGGCATTCTTGATGAAGTCCGGCGGCTCTCCACTATATCGAGCAAGCTCATGCTGCTCTCCCAGGCCGACGCCGGAAACCTCAGGATTCACGCCCAGTCCTTCGACATCTCCAGGGCGCTCACCGACCTGGTGGAGGACACCATCATGCTTACCCCGCATCTCCTGGTCACCGGCGACATCCAGCCCGGCCTCACCATCCGCGCCGATGCCAGTCACCCCAGGTGATGCATAACCTCATCAGCAACGCCATCAAGTACAACGTCGACCATGGCTGGATTCGCATCTCCACCGCTCTCCGGCCAAAGCAGATCGAGGTATTGATTGCCAACTCGTCGCCGGGCATTCCGCCCGCTGAACGCAGCCGGATCTTCGATCGCTTCTTCCGCGCCGACCCTGCCCGCGGCCGCAAGATCGAGGGGGTTGGCCTTGGCCTGAGCGTCTCGCGGGAGATTGCCCGCGCACACGGCGGCGACATCACATTCAGAGTAGACCCCGAAGATATCGTGCGGTTCTCCCTGCTACTCCCGGTATAAGCGGCAAGGGTCAAATACCAAACCACGCTGTCTCGCAGCGGGGCGTAAGAAAACTGCTCGGCCGGTGCAATGTTGAACGGAAAAATGACTAACACATTCTGCACATATACCAATGCAGTTAAGTCTACAAACTATTGATAATAAATCGCTTAGTGGAGGCGACGGGAGTCGGATTGCTTCTCCGCATTGAAAACAGGCAACTTATTGAATTATATGGATGCTTAAATACGATGGAAACGGTCAATACGCGGTTTCGGAGTACACCACAAGTACACGGGAATTCATCGAGCATAGTGAGGTTAGGGCAGTTCCAGTCCCAGCTCTGATAACAAATCCACACACGTATTTCACACGCGGGATTTTGAAACCACTAGCACGTCTCTCAGTACCGATCATGTAGACGGCTCTAGACAAATTCAAACGCCATGATCGAAGTTTCCGAAGAGCGACTAAACAAGCCGTTCGATTACCAGTGAGTAGATTCCAGCATTGAGCCGAGGGAGGCTACTTCGACGCTCCGCGGGAGACGATTGTGCAGACCCCGTGATTGTTGGCGCGTTGTGTACAACTATCCAGTGCGCGCTTGTCCGCCAGTTCCTGGTTGAACATACCAACAGCCATCCCCCACCCACCTCGTCCGTTGGTGGCAAATGCCTTTTGCGGGCCATACATCAGAAAGTTGTGGAAGGCTGCAAGGCCTGGACTGCTGAGTCCCGGCGGCGGAAGCACATTGGCAACGGCAGGCTCAGGCAGGAGTTTCGGCAGAGGCAACAGGTCCTTTTCCTTGAGAAACTGCTCCACGATGGGAGACCAGCCGGCGACGTCTGCGAAGAAGTGATGCCCTTCGTCCAAGTACGGCGGCACCATGACAAAGTCATCGATGCCTCCTCCCTCGCGGAATGCGACATCAAACCTGCGGGCCAGCTCAGGCGGGAACCAGTGATCGTTCTCCGCATAAATCCAGAGCATAGGCACGCGGGAGTTCATGCCGAATTCGTGGAACGCCGAGACGATGCCGCTTTCATTGCAGTTATGCAGTTTGCCATCGCCACCCCTGCCGCCGGCAAAGCTGATCGCCGCTTTGAGTCCTGGCGGCGGATTGACTGTCAACGCTACCTGCGCGAAGCCGCCGGACGAGACGCCGGCACTGACGATCGTGCCGGTATCGACCTCGGGCAGAGTCTCGGCATACTGAACGGCTGCGCGCAGGTCCGAAGCACTCTCGTCTCCGGACTCGGCGAAGCTGCCGCCACGGCTTGTCTGGCAGTTTCCGCGTGTGAGATCCGGCTGTCCGCTGGAACGACCGTAGCCTTTGCGAACGACCACCAGAACGACATACCCTCGCCGGGCAAACCAGATCGCATGCGGCATATAGCTCCAGGGCGTAACCTGCCCGCGCTTGATCGGGTCGTTCGCGGTTCCGTGGGTGAGCAGCGCAAGCGGGTGCTTTCCTGGGCGTTCAACCTCAACCTTCAGGACATCGAGGCCGCTGGGAGCCCCAGGCGCTGGCATCAGGAACTCGCGCGCGATCCATGGCACACTGACCGGATTCGCCGCGGCAGCGAGATCCTGTCCGGCGGCCACCGGCAGCATGACCAGGCCGAGCGGCAGGAGAGCAAACAACAACAACGCGCACATGCGATTAATCTGGAATCTCCATATTCAGTACTGATTCGCTCGGATTATACCTCTCATCTGCGGGACACTGGCTGCCCACGAAGCAGTTTGAATCGACGACATCAATGGTCGGGATTCCAACCGCTGGGCTTAGCGCTGGATCAGGGCCGCGGACTGCGGATTAGAGGCTGCAATTACGCAATAATTCACTTGCCCTGCGTGCGGTAATCGGTATAGGTTGTTTGCATAAATTTCGCTGCGATTTTTTTTGACCGCCACCATCGGGCGCAAACCTTGATGGTATGAATGTGTGTGAATATGCCCCTTCGCTATTCTGCGCGAATCTGTCTTCCATGCCACCACAGTATCCCTCTGACTCGTACATCCTCGAGCCACAACTCCGGTCCTGGTCGCACACGATCTGATGTGCGGTGCGCTGTGCCGGCTGCGCGTCATGCAATGTATCGAATGCCATAGTCTTGCCATGTTTTTCCCAGGGGCCCCGGCCATGAAGAACCCATCTCTGCGTCAGGCGTGTCTTTTGTTCTGTGTTTTCACCGCAGTTCAGACCAGCAGGAGGGTCTGTTTTAGTCCTTCGCGACGCAGTATGGCAACCCGTTGGTTTACGGGGGTAGCCCTGTGCCTGCTGCTGGCCGGCAGCCAGGCACTGCTCTCCCAGGTGACCGCGCCGACGGAGCCGGTAGGCACGGCAAGCGCAACCCAGACAGCGACAATTACTTTGTCCAGCAGCTTCACCCTGGGTTCGATCAGCGTGGTGACCCAGGGAGCCACCGGCCTGGACTTCAACGTCGCCAGCGGCGGCACCTGTACCGTCGGCACCGCCTACACGTCAGGGCAGCACTGCTCGGTGAACTACACCTTCACGCCCACGAAGTCGGGAACCAGGTATGGCGCGATTGTGCTCTTCGACAACACCACGCCGACACCGGTGGCGCAATCCACAACCTACCTGATCGGCACGGGCACCGGGCCGATGACAGCCTTTTATCCCGGAACGCTGAACACAGTGGGCAGCGGCTTGATTTCTCCCGATGGTGTAGCGGTGGATGGCAGCGGCAACGTCTACATCGCCGACGGCAGCAAAAACCGTGTGCTGAAGGTGCCGTCTACCGACCTTACATGCGCGACGGCAGGCGATTGCACAACGGTGGGCAGCGGCTTGTATGATCCACAAGGCGTTGCAGTGGATGGGGCCGGAAACGTCTACATCGACGATGCGTTAAACAACCGTGTACTGAAGGAGACGTTGTCGGGCAGCGGCTACACCCAGAGCACGGTGGCCAACAACACAATCAACGGCTTGTTTGAGTCCACTGACGTTGCGGTGGATGGTAGCGGCAACGTCTACATCGCCGATTTCTTAAACAACCGCGTGCTGAAGGAGACGCTCTCGGGCGGCAGCTACACTCAGAGCACCGTAGGCAGCGGCTTAGACCTTCCCGATTGGGTGGCGGTGGATGGCAGCGGCAATGTCTACATCACCAACCTCGGTACCTCTAGTGTGCTGATGGAGACCTTGTCGGGCGGCAGCTATACCCAGAGCACGTTGTTCAGTATTAATGCCAGCGGTGTTGCAGTGGATGGCAACGGCAACGTCTACATCGCCGACACCGTAAACAACAGCGTGCTGAAGGAGACGCTGTCGGGTGGCAGCTACACGCAGAGCTTCATCGTGAGCGGCTTGAATTCTATCCAGGGCGTGGCGGTGGATGGAGGCGGCAATGTGTACATCACTGACAGCAACAGCTCTCGTATGTTGAAGGTGGATGTTTCAGACCCACCTGCCCTGAGCTTTGCGTCAACGGCAGAGGGCACAATTAGCAGCGACAGTCCGCAGACCGTAACTCTGTGGAATCTCGGCAATGCGGCGCTGACTCTACTCATCCCGTCGAGCGGAAATAATCCCAGCATTTCGGCCAATTTCATGTTGAACAGCAGCGGAGCAACCGCTTGCCCGTTGATTTACAACACGGCCAGCTCCGCGGGCACGCTGGCAGTGGGAACATCCTGCACTCTGCCCATCAGCTTCGCTCCAACGGCTGCGGGCAGCCTCAGTGGGTCGCTGGTTCTGACGGACAACAACCTGAGCGGCAGCAATGTCACCCAGACAATAACGCTGAGCGGCACAGGAACGAGCGTATCTGCGGGTACGGCAGCCCAGCTTGCATTTGAAATCGCGCCACTGAGTTGGATTACCCCCCTTGGCGGCAACACAGGCACGGTGACAGTGAAAGTTGAGGACGCGAGCGGCAACTTCGTAGCGAGTTCCTCCGCGAGCGTAACCCTGACAGTCACCGGCCCGTCGAGCTATTCGCAGACCTACACCGCAGCGGCATCGAGCGGCATGGCGACCTTCAACCTATCCGGCGCTGCGCTCACCACCCCAGGCAGCTACACCTATACCGCGACATCTACGGGTCTGACAACGGCGACGGCGACGGAGATAGTGACGCAGACAGTGACGCTTTTATACACCGCGCCGACGGAGCCGGCGGGGACAGCGAGCGGAACGCAGACGGCAACGATTGTGCTGTCGAGCGGCTTCACGCTGGGATCGATCAGTGTGCTAACCGAGGGAGCAACCGGTCTGGACTTCAACGTCGCCAGCGGCGGCACCTGCACCGTCGGCACTGCCTACACGGTAGGGCAGACCTGCACGGTGAATTACACCTTCAAACCCACGGCGTCGGGAGTCAGAACGGGTGCCATCGTGCTCTTCGACAACAACACGCCGACGCCGTTGGTCCAATCGACAACCTACCTCACCGGTACGGGAACGGGGCCGATGACGGAGTTTTATCCCGGTACGCAGACCACGGTGGGCAGCGGATTGACTGGTCCCGAAGACATGGCGGTGGATGGCGGCGGCAATGTCTACATTGCCGACACCTATAACAACCGCGTTCTGAAGGAGACGCTATCGAGCGGCAGCTACACCCAGAGCACGGTGGGCAGCGGCCTGAGTGGGCCCTATGGCGTGGCGGTGGATGGCGCCGGCAATCTCTACATCGCCGACTCCTCGAACGACCGCGTGCTGAAGGAGACGTTGTCTGCCGGCAGCTACACGCAGAGCATAGTAGTGGGCAGCGGCTTGAATAATCCCCGTGGCGCGGCGGTGGATGACGCCGGCAACGTCTATATTGCCGACACCTTCAACAACCGTGTGCTGAAGGAGACGCTCTCCGGCGGAAGCTACACGCAGAGCATAGTAGTGGGCAGCGGTCTGGATTGGCCCTCTGGCGTGGCGGTGGATGGCAGCGGAAACGTCTTCATCGCCGATACCGACAACTTGCGCGTGCTGAAGGAGACGCTGTGGGGCGGTCGCTATTCGCAGAGCAACGTGGACGTTAGCTTATATTTCCCCGAGGGAGTGGCGGTGGATGGCAACGGCAACGTTTACGTCGCCAATAACGGCAATCCCTATGGCAACTATGCCAGCGTGTCGATGTACGTCCCCAGTTCGAACGGTCTACGTTATGGACTGTATAGTACGGTGGGCAGCGGCTTGGATTATCCCGATGATGTGGCGGTGGATGGCAGCGGCAACGTCTACATCGCCGATACCGGCAACAGCCGTGTGTTGAAGGTGGATGTGTCGGACCCGCCCACCCTGAGCTTTGCCTCGACGCCAGCGGGCACAACCAGCAGCGACAGCCCGCAGACGGTGACTCTGTGGAACCTCGGGAATGCAGCGCTGACCTTCCCCGTTCCGTCGAGCGGAAACGATCCCAGCATCTCAACCAACTTCACGTTGAACAGCAGCGGATCGACGGCCTGTCCGTTGATCGGTAGCACGTCAAGTTCCGCGGGCACGCTGGCGATTGATGCATCCTGCACGCTGCCTATTAGCTTTACTCCAACGGCTGCGGGCAGCCTCAGCGGCTCGCTGGTTCTGACGGACAACAATCTGAGCGGGACCAACGTAACGCAGACGATTACGCTCAACGGCCCTGCAACTCCGTCGGCCCCACCGACCCAACTTGCATTTGCAGTCCCGCCGACTGGACTTGTAACCGCGGGCGGCAACGCAGGCACGGTGACGGTGGACCTTGAGAATGCCAGCGGAACCCTTGCATACGGTTACTCCGCGAGCATCACCCTGACGGTCACCGGACCATCGAGCTATTTGCAAACCTACACCGTAACGGCATCGAATGGCGTGGCGACCTTCAATCTCACCAGTGCTGTACTCAATACCATTGGGACCTACACCTATACCGCGACCTCCGGCAGTCTGACGCCAGCCACAGTGATGGAGACAGTGAGGGTGGCCAGGCCCCCGGTGGGCACGGCGAGCGGTACGCAGACGGCAACCATTGTGCTGTCCAGCAGCTTCACGCTGGGATCGATCAGCGTGGTGACCCAGGGAGCCACCGGTCTGGACTTCAACGTTGCCAGCGGCGGCACCTGCACCGTAGGTACGTCGTACACATCAGGGCAGAGCTGCACGGTGAACTACACCTTTACGCCCACGGCGCCGGGAGGCAGAATGGGCGCCATTGTGCTCTTTGACAACACCTCGCCGACGCCGGTGGCCCAATCGACAACCTACCTGACCGGAATGGGCACGGGGCCGATGACGGTGTTTTATCCCGGCACGCAGAGCACGGTAGGCAGCGGCTTGAATGGTCCCTGGGGTGTTGCAGTGGACGCCAGCGGCAACGTCTACATTGCCGACGCCAGCAACGATCGTGTGCTGAAGGAGATGGTGTCGGGCGGCAGCAGCTACGCGCAGAGTGTCATCGCCACCAGTTCGTACTTGCCCTATGATGTGGCAGTGGATGGCGCCGGCAACGTTTATATCTCCGAATTTAGCAGTAACAGTGGCACTGTGCTGAAGGAGACGCTGTCGGGCAGCAGCTACACGCAGAGTGTCATTGTGGGCAGTGGCTTGAATCATCCCTTTGGCGTGGCGGTGGATGGCGGCGGCAACGTCTACATCGCTGACTCCTCGAACGACCGTGTGCTGAAGGAGACGCTCTCCGGCGGCAGCTACACGCAGAGTACGGTGGGCAGTGGCTTGAATCGTCCCTATAGCGTGGCGGTGGATGGCAGCGGCAACGTCTACATCGCTGACGAAGGGAACAACCGTGTGCTGAAGGAGACGCTATCGGGCAGCAGCTACACGCAGAGTGTCATCGTGGGCAGCGGCTTGAATGATCCCTATGGCGTTGCGGTGGATGGCAGCGGGAACGTCTACATCGCCGACGGCGGCAACAACCGTGTGCTGATGGAGACGCTGTCAGGCGGCAGCTATACACAGAGCGTCATTGTGGGCAGCGGCCTGAGTAATCCCGAAGGGGTGGCGGTGGATGGCAGCGGCAACGCCTACATCGTCGATGAGGGCCACAACCGTGTATTGCAGTTGAATGTGTCGACTCCGCCTTCCCTGAGCTTTGCGTCGACCCTGGTGGGCGCAACCAGCAGCGACAGCCCGCAGACAGTAACAATGTGGAACCTCGGGAATGCAGCGCTGACATTCCCCGTTCCTTCGAGCGGAAATAATCCCGCTATCGCAACCAACTTCACGTGGAACAGCAGCGGTGCGGCGACCTGCCCGTTGATCGCAAGCCCGGCCAGCTCCGCGGGCACACTGGCGCTGGGAACATCCTGCACTCTGCCCATCAGCTTCGCTCCAACGGCCGCAGGCAGTATCATCGGGTCGCTGGTCTTGACGGACAACACCCTGGACGGCAGCAACGTCGCCCAGACGATCAGGCTCAGCGGTACAGCAATCGCGCTGCCTGCGGCCGCAACGCCAAACTTCTCGCCCGCCGCCGGCACGTACACTTCGGCGCAGACGGTCTACCTCTCCGACACAACCAGCGGTGCGGCCATTTACTACACCACCGACGGAGTAACCACGCCGACGACAAGCTCGACCCTGTACACCAGCGCCGGCATCACGGTATCGTCCACGGAGACCATCCAGGCCATCGCCGTAGTCTCCGGCTACAACAACAGCGCGGTCGCTTCGGCCATCTATACGGTTGCGCTCGGCTCCTACAGTGCGCCGACGGAGCCGGTAGGCACGGCAAGCGCAGCACAGACGGCTACAATTCTGTTGACCAGCAGCTTCACAATGGGATTGATCAGCGTGGTGACCCAGGGAACAACCGGCCTGGACTTCAACGTCGCCAGCGGCGGCACCTGTAGCGTCGGCACCGCTTATACGGCTGGGCAGTCCTGCACGGTGAACTACACATTCAAACCCACCGCGCCGGGAACTAGGATGGGCGCAATTGTGCTGTTCGACAACACCACGCCGACGGCAGTAGCCCAATCCACAAGTTACCTGACCGGCACGGGCACTGGACCCTTGACGGAGTTTTATCCTGCCACGCAGAGCACAGTGGGCAACGGCCTTGATGAACCAACTGGCGTGGCGGTGGATGGCAACGGAAACGTCTACATCGCGGACTGGCTCCATGACCGGGTTCTGAAGGAGACGCTGTCGGGGAGCAGCTATACACCGAGCACGATCCTGAGCGGCTCGAGTTATCTGGTTGACGTGGCAGTGGACGGCGCCGGCAACGTCTATATCGTCGACAATAGCAACAACCGTGTACTGAAGGAGACACTGTCGAGCGGCAGCTACGTGCAGAGCATTGTGGTTAGCGGCTTGAATAGTCCCTATGGTGTGGCCGTGGATGCCAATGGCAACGTCTACATTGCCGACACCAGCAATAGCCGTGTGCTGAAGGAGACGCTATCGGGCGGTAGCTACACGCAGAGTACAGTAGGCAGCGGTCTGAGCCATCCCTATAACGTGGCGGTCGATGGCAACGGCAACGTCTACATCGCCGATACCTTCAACAACCGCGTGCTGAAGGAGACGCTGTCGAGTGGCAGTTACACCCAGAGCATCGTCGCAAGTGGCCTGTCGTCTCCCTCTGGCGTGACGGTGGATGGCAACGGCAACGTCTACATCTCCAATACCAACAGCAGCAGCGTGCTGATGGAGACGCTGTTGGCGGACAGCTATACGCAGACCGTCATCGCCACCACCAGCAACGGCGTGAATACTCCCGCTGGTATCGCGGTAGATGGGCTGGGCAACGTCTACGTCGCTAACGAGATCGACAGCAATGTGTTGGAGTTGAATGTGTCGAACCCGCCTGCCCTGAGCTTCGTGTTGACCGATGTTGGCTCAACCAGCAGCGACAGTCCGCAGACGGTGACAGTGTGGAACCTCGGCAATGCGGCGCTGACCTTGCCAATTCCATCGAGCGGAAACAATCCCAGCATCGCAGCCAACTTCACGTTGAACAGCGTCGGATCATCGGCCTGCCCGTTGATATCAAGCTCGGCCAGCTCCGCGGGATCGCTGGCACTGGGAACACCCTGCACTCTGCCCATCAGCTTCACTCCAACGTCTGCGGGCAGCATCAGCGGGTCGCTGGTTCTTACGGACAACAATCTGAACGGGAGCAACGTCGCCCAGACGATCCACCTGAGCGGTACTGCCACGGGTGTAGGGACTACGACCACACTGAGTTCATCGCTGAACCCGTCCGCCTACGGTCAATCCGTAACCATCACCGCTACAGTAACGAAGACCAGCGGAACCGTGACACCCACGGGAACAGTGCAGTTCAGTGTGGATGGAAGCGCCGTAGGATCGGCGGTGACGCTGAGCGGCGGGAATGCGACGTATTCCTCAAGCACATTGGCAGCGGGGACACATAGCATCACCGCGGTGTATACGCCTGCCACGGGCAGCGGCTTCACCTCCAGCAGCGCGGCAGCGTTGAGCCAGGTGGTCAACAAAGCCGCGCTGACGGTAACAGCGCCGTCGCCCAGCATTACCTACGGGCAGACGCTGCCGACCTACACTGCAACCTATAGCGGCTACCAGAACGGCGACACCAGCTCCGTGATTAGCGGCAGCCCCTCGCTCACCACCAGCCCGGCAACGCCCTCCGCGGCCGGCACATACGCCATCACCGGCGCGGCTGGATCGCTGAGCGCGGCGAACTATACCTTTACCTTTGTCAACGGAACACTGACCATCGGCAAGGCGACGCTGACGGTAACGGCTCCGTCGCCCAGCATCACCTACGGGCAGACGCTGCCGACCTACACTGCAACCTATAGCGGCTTCCAGAACGGCGACACCAGCTCCGTGCTCAGCGGCAGCCCCTCGCTCACCACCAGCCCGGCAACGCCCTCCGCGGCAGGCACATACGCCATCACCGCCGCGGCTGGATCGCTCTCCGCCTCTAACTACATCTTCACCTTCGCCAACGGAACACTGACCATCGGCAAGGCGACGCTGACGGTAACGGCTCCGTCGCCCAGCATCACCTACGGGCAGACGCTGCCGACCTACACTGCAACCTATAGCGG
>Ga0187848_10000379_pt1 | contig 40655 bp, 36 predicted proteins | sample June2016WEW_4_40_FD_132424 | JGI IMG/M metagenome (GOLD analysis project Ga0187848, IMG submission 132424) | Peatland microbial communities from SPRUCE experiment site at the Marcell Experimental Forest, Minnesota, USA - June2016WEW_4_40 | ecosystem: Environmental > Terrestrial > Soil >... | reverse complement strand
CGGGCTGCCCTGGATCCTCTCCGAGCTGAACGTGCCGGTCTACGGCACCGAGTTCACGCTGGCCCTGGTGGAGGGCAAGCTGGATGAGCACCACCTGCTGGACAACGCCGAGCTGATCGAGATCCTGCCCGGGCGCCGCTTCACGCTGGGGCCGTTCTCCATCATGCCCATCCGCGTGACGCACAGCCTGGTGGACTGCGTGGCGCTGGCGATCCATACGCCGGTGGGCGTGGTGGTGCACAGCGGCGACTTCAAGATCGACCTCTCGTCGCCGGACGGCAAGCCCTTCGACCTGCATGCGTTTGCCGAACTGGGCAAGCAGGGCGTGCTGTGCCTGCTGCAGGACTCGACCAACGTGGACCGGCCCGGCTACACGCCGAGCGAACGCGCGGTGCGTCCGCGGCTGGACGAGATCTTCGCGCAGACTAGGAAGAAGCTGTTCTTCAGTTGCTTCTCCTCATCGATCCACCGCATCCGCATTGCCATGGAGCTGGCCGATGCGCATGGGCGCAAGGTCGCGGTCATCGGGCGCTCGCTCGATAACTCCACCGAGATTGCGCAGGACCTGGGCTATCTGGACCCGCCGCCGGGGCTGGTCATCAATCCCGGCCAGTTGCGCGACATGCCCGCCAACAAGGTGCTGGTGATGATCACCGGCACGCAGGGCGAGCCCATGTCGGCGCTCTCGCGCGCGGCGGTGAACAACCACAAGTACGCGCACATCGAAGCGGGCGACACCGTGGTGCTCAGTTCGCGCATCATCCCCGGCAACGAGAAGTCGATCTACCGCATGATCGACCACCTCGAGCGCCGCGAGGCAAAGGTCATCTACGACGACGGCACACAGGGCCTCATCCACGTCAGCGGGCATGGATCGCAGGAGGAGATGCGCCTGATGATCAACCTCATGCGGCCCAGGTTCTTCATTCCCATCCACGGCGACTATCGCCACCTGAAGCGCCACGCGGAGCTGGCCGGCGCCATGGACGTCGTCGAGAAGGTGATTCTGCTGGAGGACGGCGAGATTCTGGAGCTGGACAAAAACTCCGCGCAGAAGAACGGCAAGATCACCGTGGGACGCGTCTGCATCGATGCCGGAGGCTCGATCGATGTGGTGGAGGACATCATCCTGCGCGACCGCCAGCACATCGGCGAGGGCGGCATTGTGCTGCCCATTCTGACCATCAACAAGCGCACCGGCAAGGTCGAGGTGGCGCCGGAGATCGTCATGCGCGGATTCACCGTCGAAGACCCGGCCATGATCGCCGAGGCGCGCCAGGTCGTGCAGCGCACGCTGGAAGCCTCCAGCGACGAGGAGAAAGCCGACTACGGCGTCATCAAGGAGAAGATCCGCGGCGACCTGAAGCGCTACATCCAGAAGAACATGAGCCGCCGCCCGTTGATCATGCCCGTCATCATGGAGATCTGACGGCAAAGATATTTCCTGCCGATTCCTGCCCGTCCCAGCGAGCACTACACGTTTCCTGCATCCAACCAAAGCAGGAGAACCGGAATGCCCACCCCAGGAATCATTGGCATCATCGTTACGCTTGTCGTCGTCGGTCTGGCGCTGTATCTGATTGACCTCATTCCCATGGACAACACGATCAAGCAGATCATTCGCGGGATCGTTATCGTTCTGGTCATCGTCTGGCTGCTGCAGGCCTTCGGGTTCATGGGGTCGGTTCGCGGCCTCTTCCACCCGGCTCATCCTGTTCGATGACAAGGCCGCACTCCGGTCGCAGCTCGAGCCTTGGACCTCGTGCCTCGCGTTACTGCTTGCCGTGTCTCACGTACCGCCGTCCCACGAGGCAATATTCGCCGCTGAGGACGCGCGCAATGGCCTCCGGGTACGCGATGTGCTCCTGCTCCAGAATGCGCGCCGAGAGGCTCTCCGCGGTGTCATCGTCCAGCACTGGCACCACGCGCTGCAGGATGATGGCGCCGTGATCGACGGCCTCATCCACAAAGTGCACGGTGCATCCGGCCACCTTGGCGCCGAATTCCAGCGCCTGGGTCTGTGCGTCGAGGCCGGGAAAGGCGGGCAGCAGCGCGGGATGGATGTTCAGGATGCGGTTGGGGAAGGCGCGCACAAACTCCGGTGAGATGATGCGCATGTATCCAGCCAGGCAGACCAGATCCACGCGATGCGCGCGCAGCGTTGCGATCATTTCGGCGTCGTGCTCGGCGCGCTTGCGGCCCGCCGAAGGAATGGCGATGGCGGGCAGCCCCAACTGGCGCGCGGCCTCGAGGCCGGCGGCGTCGGTCAGGTTCGACAGGACGACGGCGATCTCCGCGCCGGGCAGGCGGCCCTCGTGGATCGCCTCGGCGATGGCCAGAAAGTTCGAACCGCGTCCAGAGAGCAGAATCCCAAGTCGCTGCAAGCCGTGCCTCCTCCTTCAACCAGCGCTTCGCGTGCCGCAAGAGGGCACCTATAAATCGTACTGCATTCGGAGTCGCTGATTGGAGGTTGCGAGGGCAGAGAGCGACGAATCTTCTTCTTTTGCCGCTGCGGATACGGCGATATTTTCCGCCGCCGCAGAAGACACCGCACTCCCCGTTGCGATACCGTCGAGAGATGCCGCGTCCCCGCCAAAGCCCGCGCCCTCCCCGCTACGACTCCGCGCTCGCCTGCCGCGAGCTCTCTGCCGCCGACCCCAGGCTCGCCCGACTGATCGCCCGCGCCGGCCCCTTCACCCTGCGCCTGGCCAGCGCGCAGTCGCCCTTCGAGGCGCTGGTGGAGAGCATCGTCTACCAGCAACTGCACGGCAAGGCCGCGGCAACAATTCACCGCCGTCTGCTGGAAGGCTTCGCGCCGGTCTGCGGGGTGGGCGCGAAGGGCGATCCGATCCACTTCTCCGCCGAGCACCTGATCGACTGCCCCAATGAGCAGTTGCGCGCCGCGGGCCTCTCGCATAACAAATCCCTCGCGTTGCGCGACCTGGCCACAAAGACCCTCGACGGCACCGTCCCAACCCTGGCGCGCATCCGGCGAATGACGGACGAGTCAATCATTGAGCACCTCACCCAGGTGCGCGGCATCGGGCGCTGGACGGTCGAGATGCTGTTGATCTTCCGCCTAGGCCGACCCGACGTCCTGCCGGTGAGTGACTACGGCGTGCGCAAGGGCTTCGCGCTGACCTTTGGCAAGCTCAAGCCAGCGGACAAAGTCACGCCAGCCGATCTCCCCTCGCCCGCCGCGATGGAGGCCCGCGCAGCACGCTGGCGACCCTGGCGCTCGGTGGCAAGCTGGTATCTGTGGCGCGCCTGCGACCTCGCTCAGAATAAACTGAAGCCTCAGCCTTGAGTCTTCATCGAAAGCCCTCCTGGCAGACCATCGCGCAGCCAGAGAGCGTCCGGCGCGGGAGCCCCATATAATTCCATGGTGAAGTCTCGAAGCTCCCCGAAGGACGCGAAACCAATCTCCTCCTCCGCCGCGCCAACCCAGCGCTACGTCTGCGTGCATGGCCACTTCTACCAGCCGCCGCGCGAGAATCCCTGGCTGGAGACGGTGGAGGTGGAGGAGTCTGCCGCGCCCTACCACGACTGGAACGAGCGCATCAGCGCGGAGTGCTACGCGCCCAACGGCGCCTCGCGCATCACCAACCGCAAGGGCGAAATCGTGCGCATCGTCAACAACTACGAGCACATGAGCTACAACTTCGGCCCCACGCTGCTGAAGTGGATGGCGGAAAAGACGCCGCGCACCTACCGCACCGTCCTCGACGCCGACCGCACCAGCGCGCAGCGCTACGGCGGCCACGGCTCGGCCATCGCGCAGGTCTACAACCACATCATCCTGCCGCTGGCCAACTGGCGCGACGCCGTCACGCAGGTCCGCTGGGGCATCGCCGACTTCGAGCACCGCTTCGGCCGCCGCCCCGAGGGCATGTGGCTGGCCGAGACCGCCGTCAACCGCAGCATTCTGGACCTGATGGCCGCCGAGGGGATCAAGTTCACCATTCTCGCTCCCCATCAGTGCGCGCGCGTTTGCCAGCTCGCAACGGACAACTGGCTTCCCACGCCGGACGCCACGGTCGATACGACCCATCCTTACCTGGTCCAGCTCGACGAGGGACGCAGCATCGCGGTCTTCTTTTTCGACGGCCCAGCCTCGCGCGCCCTCGCCTTCGAGGGCCTGCTGAACAGCGGCGAGGCCTTCGGCAGCCGCCTGCTGGACGGCTTCCGCGCGCCCACGCCTAACTCGCCCGCCAGGGTCGAACTGTCGCACGTCGCCACCGACGGCGAAAGCTACGGCCACCACCACAAGTACGGCGAGATGGCGCTCTCCTATGCCATGCACTGGATTGAGTCGAACGGCCACGCAACGCTGACCAACTACGGCGAGTTCCTGGAAAAGTTTCCGCCCGAATGGGAGGCCGAGGTGGTCGAGAACACCTCGTGGAGCTGCGTGCATGGCGTGGAACGCTGGCGCGCCAACTGCGGCTGCTACAACGGCAAGCCCGGCTTCAACCAGCAGTGGCGTGCTCCCCTGCGCGAGGCGCTCGACTTCCTGCGCGACGCCACCGCGCCGCTGGCCGAAGCGCTCGCCGCTCCTCTGCTGCTCGACCTGTGGAGAGCACGCGACGACTACATCCACATCGTCCTCGACCGCTCGCCGGCCTCCATCGACCGCTTCTTCGCACTCCACGCCAGGCGGCGCATCACGCCCGAAGAGCGCATCACTCTGCTTGAGCTGCTCGAGCTGGAACGCCACGCCCAGCTCATGTACACCAGTTGCGGCTGGTTCTTCGACGATATCGCGGGCATCGAGTCCATCCAGATCATCGCCTACGCCGGACGCGTGCTGCAGCTTGCCGCCAAGCTCTTCGGCCCCGCCGGCGCCGCGCTGGAAGACCGCTTCCTGGAGATTCTCGCCCGCGCCAAATCCAACGTCACGGAGATGGGCGACGGCGCCAAGCTGTATCGCCGCTACGTCACCGGACTGCGCATCGGCCTGGAGCAGGTGGGCGCGCACTATGCCATCAGCTCCATCTTCCGCAGCTACCCTGAGGACGGCCATCTCTTCTGCTTCGACCTGCACCGTGACTCGTACGAGAGCTTCACCTCCGGGCGCGGCAAGGTCGCCATCGGCCGCGCCCATCTGCGCTCGCGCATCACCGAGGAGAACGAGGAGATATGCTTCGCCGTGCTCCACCTGGGCGACCAGAACCTGTCGGCCGCCGTGCGCCGCTACTCCACCGACGGCCCGGAGAACGGCGCAGCCTTTGCCGCCTTCGCCAACAACATCCGCAGAGCAATCCAGCGCGCTGATCTTCCCGAGGTGATCCGCCTCATCGACAGCTTCTTCGGCACCATCGCCTACTCGCTCACCTCGCTCTTCGCCGATGAGCAGCAGCGCATTCTGCGCACGATTCTCAACCAGACCCTCTCCGAGATGGAAGATTCGCTGCGCAAGATATACGAGGACCACGCCTCGCTTCTCCATTTCCTGACCGAGTCGGGCGTGGCCGCGCCGCCCGTGCTTGCCATCGCCGCCGACTTCGCCATCAACGCCAGCCTTCGCCGCGCCATCGAGGCGGACCACTTCGACGCCGCCGCCATCGAGGCGCTCTTCCTGCGCGCCGCCACAGACCACGTCGCCATCGATAGCGCCGCGCTCAGCTTCGCCGCCGCCGAGCGCATCAAGCGCGCCATGGTCCAGATCGAGGCCGCCGTCAACGCAGGCCGGTCCCCCGAGGCGTCCCTGCGCACCGCACTCTCCATCGCGCTGGCTCTGCGCACCATGCCCTTCGACGTCAACCTCTGGCAGGCGCAGAACATCTGGAACGAGCTCTTCCGCCGCGACGACAGAAGCAACTGCTCTCCAGAGTGCAAGCTCGCCTTCAAGAAACTCGGCGAAGCCCTCTACATCTGCGTCGACCAGCTCGCCATCGACGAAGACATCTCCGTCCTCTAACCCATGCCGCCCTCAACCGCGCCACAGATTCGCATTCCGAAGCGGCCGCTGGCCAACACTCTCCTCCTGCTCGCGCTCTGGATCATCTTTTACGCCAGCTTTACCCTCTTCACTCCGGAGCTGCTCGATGACGCCGACTCGGTACATGCCGAAGTCGCTCGCGAGATGCTTTTGCGCCACGACTGGGTCACGCTCTACGCCAACGGCATTCGCTACCTGGAGAAGGCGCCGCTGCTCTACTGGTCGATGGCCGCCAGCTTCAAGCTCTTCGGAGTCGGCGCAGCCGCGGCCCGCATTCCACTCGCGCTGACTGTCCTGGCGCTCGCCTTCGCGGTGGAGACCTTCGCCCGGCGGGCCTTTCGCAGCGCCCGCGCCGGCCTCTACGCCGCGCTCATTCTGCTCTCCAGCTTCGGCTTTTTCCTCTTCACCCGCATCACCATTCCCGACGCGATGCTCTGCCTCTGGCTCACCCTTGCCCTGCTCTGCTTCTGGCTGACGGAACAATCCTCACTTCAACCCATCACTGAATCTGTCATCCTGAGCGGAGCGCGCAGCGCGCAGTCGAAGGACCTGCGGTTCTCGTTCGGAGCGCCAAAGAATCTCAGGTGGTTCTGCACCGCCTTCGCCGCCTGCTGCGCCCTCGGCGTCCTCACCAAGGGACTCATCGGCGCCGTCTTCCCCGTCGCAATCGTCCTGATCTATCTGCTGCTGACGCGCGGCCCGCGCGCCGCAATCGCCCGCATCTGCCAGCTCCATCCGCTCTCGTCGCTAGCCGTCTTTTTTGCAATCGCCGCGCCGTGGCACATTCTCATCGCGCTGGCAAACCCCACGCAGGGCCATCCCGGCGGTCTCACCTTCGCGCATGGTGCCCTCTCTGTGCCGCTCCCTACCGACGGCAACGTCCACGGCTGGCTCTGGTTCTACTTCGTCAACGAGCAGCTTCTGCGCTATCTCAACCTACGCGTCCCGCGCGACTACGACACCGTCCCGCTTTGGCTCTTCTGGGGCCTCTGCCTCGTCTGGCTGATGCCTTGGTCGGCGTTTGTCTTCAAAGCGCTCGGCTCTGCGGTTGCCATTCGGATAGTTCACTGGCGGCAGCGTCTATGCACCTTTGCCCTCGACAGCCGCGAACGGGACTTGCTGCTCTTGGTGGTCTGGGCAGCCGTCCCCATGCTCTTCTTCTCCCTTTCCACGCGGCAGGAGTACTACATCCTTCCCGCTTTGCCCGCCCTTGCGGTCCTCATCGCTGGCTGGCTTGCGCAAGAATGCGATTGGAAGCCCATCACGCAATCGGCAAGAAAAATCCGTCGCGCCAACCTCCGCGCGACCACCGTCCTCGTCGTCCTCGGCGCAATCTTCGCCGCCGCTGCATTCGTCTTCCTGCTGCGCACCCGCGCACCCGCGCCCTCGACCGATCTTGCAACCCTCCTGCAACAAAACCCAGCAGACTACGCCCTCAGCATGGGCCACTTCCTCGACCTCAACGCCCGCGCCCTCGGCCTCTTCCGCCTGCCGCTCGCGCTGGCCGCCGCCGCGCTCTTCCTCGGCCCGTTCGCCTCGTTCATCCTGCGCACGCGAGCGAAGCCACACGCCGCAACCCTCGCGCTCGCCGCCGGGGCCTTCGGCTTTCTGCTCGCCGCGCACCTCGGCCTGCAAACCTTCGCCCCGGTGCTCAGCTCGCAACAACTCGCCGCCGCAATTGCTCCGCAGCTCCACTCCGGCGACCTTATCGTCATCCACCAGGAGTACGAGTTCGCCAGCACGCTCGGCTTCTATCTGCGCCGGCCCGGCTACATGCAACAGAACGGCCAGCCCGTCGCGATCGACCCCATCCACATCCTCGAAGGCCGCAGCTCGAACCTCTGGTACGGCAGCTTCTTCCGCGACGCCCCGCCGATCTTCGAGACGCCACATTTGCTCGCCGCAAAGTGGCCCGGCCCGCAGCGCATCTTCCTCTGGCAAGACCTCGCCAACCAGCCCAGCCTGCTGCCCGCGCTGCCCGGTCCCATCTATCTCATCGCCCGCTCCGGCGGCAAAGAGATCGTCAGCAACCAGCGGAACACGCCGCCCGAAATACTTAACACCGATCTACACCGATGAAACCGATTAACAACAATGTAGATGGAGTTCTGTGATATTTACTTCATTTGAATCGGTGCCTGTCGGTGTAGATCGGTGTTAAGCCTTTTCTTCGTTCGCTGGAGAAAGTCGTCCATTGCGCAGCCGGAAGCGCTCGCCGCGCCAGACCACCGTATCGGAGGCGTAGCTCCACGCCCAGAAGCCCAGCCCGAAAAAGTCTCTTAGCGGCAGCAGCCAGATGTCGCGCAGCACCTGCGCATCGCCCAGCACGCCGACGCCGACTGACAGCGCCACGGTAACGCGCGCCAGCATGACGAGGCTCAGCAGCGTGAAGCTCCACAGAGCAAATCCGCTGGCCACGCAGTTCAGCGCGGCCCACGGAATGCAGTAGGTGGTCCCCATCCCCAGATAACCCCATCGACGCGCGTTGCGCAGGGTCCGCGCCCAGCGCAGTTGGTGCTCGCAGAATCCGCGCAGCCCGTACGCCGGCACGGCGGTCTCCACCACCTCGCCGCATAGCTCGACCTTGTAGCCCGCCTGCGCGATGCGCGCGCCCATCTCGTAGTCGTCGGCCAGCGAGTCGACCAACGGCCCCAGCCCTCCCGCGCGGGTGAGCGCCACACGCGACATCGCCAGCGTCGAGCCAAGTCCGAAATGAATTCCACCTTCGAGCCTCCGCGCCGCCAGCACTCCCGCCATAAAGTCCGTCGCGATGCCCAGCGCCTCCAGCCGCGCCCACAGCGTCAGCGCCGCGCCCTCGATGGCGGCTCGGCCGCGATACAGCGCCGTCACCATCCCCACCTTCGCATCTTCGATACCGGCCGCGGCGCCGAAGCGCTCCATCACACGCGTCAGATACTTCGGCGAGACGCGTATATCGCTGTCGTTGATGAGGACAAATTCGTACTGCGCCTCGCCGAGCATCTGCACCAGGTTGCTCACCTTGCCCGAGGTCCCCAGCCGCTGGGGGCACACGATCAGCCGGATCGCGCACTGGGGAAACTCCCGCCGCAGCCTCTCGATCTCGCCCACGGCGGGATCGTCCGCGCTGCTCACCCCAAAGAGAATCTCAAAGTGTCCGGCATACTGCTGCCTGCAGTGGCTCGCCAGCCCCTCATACATCCGCGCGTCCACACCCTTCACCGGCTTCAGGATGCTCACATCCGGCGCGAACCCCGGCGCATTGGCTTCGGCGGCGGCAACCCGGCGGCAATCCCGCCCAAACTGCCGCGCGCCCGCCAGCGCCAGCAGCATGTAGACCAGCCCGCCCACCGTCACGAGCGTTGTCGCAATCTCAACCGCCGTCGCCATCATGCAACCAGTCTACCCAACCGGCGCGACGCGAGGCTCGACTCACCGCTGTTTACTCGTAGCGCAGCGCCTCGATGGGGTCCAGGTTGGCTGCCTTCCACGCCGGATAGATGCCGAAGATCAGTCCGATCGCGCACGAGCTGGCAAACGCCGTCGCCACCCACAGCGGAGAGAGCAGGGCCGGAAACCAATGATTCACTGCAAGCGCAATCCCGCTTCCGAGCACCACGCCGATCACGCCGCCCACAGCGCACAGCGTGATCGCCTCCAGCGTGAACTGGGTCAGAATTGTTTTCTTCGTCGCGCCAATCGCCTTCCTCACTCCGATCTCGCGGGTGCGCTCGGTCACGCTCACCAGCATGATGTTCATCACGCCCACGCCGCCCACAATCAGCGCCACGCACGACAGCGAAAACATCAGCAGGAACAGCCCTCCCGTAATCTCGTCCCATAGCCGCGTGATGACGTCCGTGCCGAAGATGGCGAAGTTGTCCGGCTTTTCGTTGAGCACCTTGCGCCGCCGCCGCAGCAGCTCGGTCAGCTCATCCACCACGGTCAGCCGGTTCTTCGGGTCGTCGTACTTCAGCGTGATCCAGTAGTCCAGCTCTTCGGGGTGCATGTAGTGAAACGTCGTAACCGGGAAGTAGGCCTGGTTGTCCTGCGGATTCTTGCCTCCGCCGAAGGCCTGCTTCTGTTTGTCCAGCACCCCCACCACGGTGAACATCATCCCGGCGGCCTCCACCTCGCGGCCGATCGCGCTCTGTCCGGGGAACAACTGGTCCGCCGTGTCGTAGCCCAGCACGACCACTCGCGCCGCCCGCTCCTGGTCGTTTTCGTCGATGAACCGCCCGTCCAGCATGTCCAGATCGGAGACATCCTTCTCTTCATCGGAGACCCCGGTCAGGATCGTGCTCTGCATGTTCTTTCCGCCGCCCTTGATCGCGGTCACTCCGCTGCGCCCCGGAGCGGTATTGTCCGTATACTGCAGCGCCGGCGACACAGCCACCACATGCGGCAACAGGCGCATCGCCAGCGCATCGTCGTAGGTCAACTGCTTGCGCGTCAGCATTTCGGTGGTCGGCCGTCCGGTAAACGCAGGAAAGCGGTAGATAAACAGAACGTTCGAGCCCAGCGACTGCACCAGCCCCTCCACGCCGGAGTTCAACCCATTCACCACCGACGAGATGGTAATCACCGTCATCACGCCGATCACGATGCCCAGGATGGTCAACCCGCTGCGCATCTTGTTGGCGCGCAGCGTGCCCAGGGCCATCGTCACCGTCTCTTTGAAGTCGCCCATCCGCATAAACGTTTCCCTGCTCCCAGTTCCCTGCCTTTACAGCTCCGCCCGTAACGCCACAATCGGGTCCAAGTTGGCCGCCTTGCGCGCCGGATATACCCCGAAGAAGATCCCCGTCGAGGCCGCCATCACCAGTCCCAAGTTCACGCTCCACAGAGCCACCGTCGACGGGAACCCAAGCCGCCACGTCACCAGCAGCGCCACCGCGATCCCGAGTAGCACGCCGAAGAAACCGCCCAGCAGCGTCAGAGCGCACGATTCCACCAGAAACTGCAGCATGATGTCGTGTCCGCGCGCGCCCAGCGCCTTGCGAATCCCAATCTCCCGCGTCCGCTCGGTCACGCTGGCCAGCATCATGTTCATAATCACGATTCCACCCACCACCAGCGAGATCAGCGCAACCCCTCCCATCACCGCGCCGAACATCCCCGTCACCTTGGAGAAGAACCCCACCAGCGTATTGTTCACGTCCAGCTCAAACGAGTCCTCCGCGCCCGGCGCGTCGTGCCGCTTGGAGCGCATCAGCACCCGCACCTCGTCGCCCGCCGCCTCCAGCACCGGGCCCGCCGATCCCGCCTTCACATAGATCGTCCCCGACTTCATGGTCCCGTAGGTCTTCATGTAGGCGGTCAGCGGCACCGCGACCCAGTTGTCCTGGCTCTGCCCGAAGGTGCTGCCCTGCTTTTCCGCCACGCCCACCACGGTGTACGGCATCCCGTCCGCGCGCAGCTCCAGGCCCAGCGGATCGACCCCAGGAAATAAATTGTCGCGAATGTCCGTCCCGATGATCGCCACCCGCGACGCATGTTCCTCATCGACCGACGTAAATCCCCGCCCCTGGGCGATGTCCAGGTTCTGCAGCATGGGCATCTGCCAGGTGAACCCGCGGATGGTGCAGTCGGTCACCGAGTTGGTCCCGCGCACCACCTTGGCAACGGTCCCCTGCGACTGCCCGATCGCCACGCAGCGCGTGCAGTTGTCGCGCACATAGGTGTAGTCGTCGTAAAGGATGGCCTTGCGCCGCTGCATCTTCTCGTACTGCTCCGAACTGAAGATGATCGACGGCATCCGCGACACCGTGAACACATCCGCGCCATAGCGCGTGAACTTGGTCGTCACATAGGTCTCCGCGCCGTTGACCAGCGTCGCCACCGCAATGATGCTGGCCACGCTGATCATCATGCCCAGCAGGGTCAGCACCGTGCGCAGCTTGTTCTGCCACAGGGACTGCAATGCCAGCTTGATCGCCTCTCGGAATTCCATCGCTCTTGCTTGATTGTACGCAGTCCAGTCCCTGTCCGTTCCGCGCACCCACTCTTGGTCTGCGATACACTCAAGAGGCAGGCGGCTGGATGATCGCCGCCTCCCGCGCCCGGTCGAACCAGGCCAGCGCGCCGGGAGGGGGAGGAAAGTCCGGACTCCGCAGGGCAGTGTGCCGGATAACGTCCGGGATTTGCGCTTCAAGGCGCAAAGACGGCCAGTGCAACAGAAAATATACCGCCGTATTCCGCGAGGGATGCGGTAAGGGTGAAATGGTGCGGTAAGAGCGCACCGGACGGCCAGCAATGGACGCCGCACGGTAAACCCCACACGGAGCAAGACCAAATAGGCAGGGATCGCGCCCGCACTCTCCAGCGGGCACGAGCGTATCGGCCCGATGCGCCAAGGCAGGAGAGCTCAGAGGAGTCCGGGTGCCCCGTCCTAGCTCCGCTAGGGCGGGATGACTCGAACGAATCGGCCGAAACCCGCGGGTAGGTTGCTGGAGCGGCGCGGCAACGCGTCGCCTAGAGGAATGATCGTCTAAAACAGAATCCGGCTTACGGGCCGCCTGCATGGGACGTGGCCCCGCTCTCCGAAAGGTCTGCGGGGCCACCAATTTTTTAACCAGTTCGAGAGATGCTTTCGTCTGGAGCCTAGGAGTAATGTTATTTACAGCCATTTCTCTAGTTGAAGCCTTGTTTCCACCGCGAAAGGAAGTAAATTGAGCAAACTGGAAGGAATCTTCACTCCGCTTCTGGTTCCGTTGGACGATAACAGCCAGATCAACGAGGCCGAACTGCGCCGCTTCGTCTCCTGGCTGATCGAGAAGGGTGTGCATGGCCTTTACCCCAACGGGTCCACCGGCGAGTTCACGCGCTTCACTCCGGCCGAGCGCCGCCGCATCGTACACATCGTCTCCGAGGAGTGTGCCGGCCGCGTTCCCATCCTGGCCGGCGCCGCCGAGGCCAACGTCAAGGAGACGCTCTTTGCCTGCCAGGCCTACGCAGACATGGGCGTGCGCGCCGTCGCCATTGTGGCGCCGTACTACTACAAGCTCGCGCCGGAGTCGGTGTACGCCTACTTCGCGGAGATCGGGCGCAACTCGCCCATCGACCTGACGCTCTACAACATTCCGGCCTTCGCCAGCCCCATCGACGTCACCACCATCCGCCGCCTGGCCGACGGATTCCCCCGCGTCATCGGCATCAAGGACTCCTCCGGCGATCTGGCCTTCATGATGCGCATGATCGCGGGGATCCGCCCCAACCGGCCCGACTTCACCTTCCTCACCGGATGGGAGGCAGTGCTGATCCCCATGCTGATGATCGGCTGCGACGGCGGCACGCACGCCAGCTCCAACGTCGTCCCGGAGATTACGCGCAAGATGTACGATATGTACCGCGCGGGCGACACCGCCGGGGCCATGCAATGGCAGTACCGCATCCTCGAACTCTTCGACGTGATGCTCAATCTCCCGTTCGAATTTCCCGACGGCTTCCGCGCCGCGGCCGCGCTGCGCGGCTTCCACTTCGGCCACACCCGGCTGCCCCAGACCGGCGCGCAGCACTCCCAGCACAAGGTCCTGAGCAACGTGATGCAGTGCATCCTCGCCGACTTCGAGCTGGTGAACCCGCCGGCCTCAGGATGCCCGGTGCGCACCGGAGATCTCGCGCACGACAAACTGGAGCAGATCGTCTACAAGGTGGTGCATGAGATCAAGAATCGGGGCCTCTTCTGATTGAAGCGCTGGCCATCCTCGAGATTGGCGGCTGGTCGCCGGCCATGGTCGTGCTCGACGCCATGGAGAAGACCGCCAACGTCCGCGTGCTGCAGACCGAGCTGAACGACGCGCCCGGAGTATGCATCAAGCTCGCGGGGCGCATCGGCGACATCCAGTCCGCCGCGCACGCCGCCGAAGCTGCCGCCCAGGCCATGCAGGTCCCCATCCTCGCGCACGTCATCCCCCAGCCGGCGGAGGGCTCCCGCGCCGCCTGGGAGGCCGCGCCCGACTTCAACCCACTCATCGAACAGCCGTCCGTCCAAAGACCGGAGAACACCATGAACGATCAAGCCAGCTTTGCCGTGGGACTCATCGAGACCCAGGGATTCACCGCCGCCTTCGAGGCCATCGACACCGCCCTGAAGACCGCCAACGTCGAGGTGCTCGCCCGCGAGAAGCTGGGCGGCGGCTATATCACCATCATCATCAAGGGCGACGTCGCCGCGGTGCGTGCCGCGGTCGACGCGGGCAAGGCCCATGTGGAGGGCCTGGGCAAGCTCATCGCCGCCCACGTCATCCCCAGCCCCAGCCAGGGCGTCCTCTCCCTGCTGCCCAAGTAGCGCACTTAGATTCCGGAACACCCCAAGCGATCGAAGGGTAGCGATCTCCGCGCGGCGTCACCGGATGGATTGCGTGGCCTGCTGGCTGGCGACGGGCGTCGACGCAGCCGAAGAGAACAGTTGCGGGCCGCATTCGCTCAGCACGGTCATCCCGACCACAAACACAAGCGGCCAGAAGAACAGCCACAGCTTCCTCGCAAATTCATCTTTCTCACTTCGCGCATGGTTCATCGCACTCACCCTGGCCCTGGCGCCGGTTCCAGCCAGCGCCAGGTTCAAGGAGATGCTTTTCTGCGTTAAAAATGGGTAGGGATTCTGCTAAGAGTTCGTAAGTTTATGGCTCCCGCGAATCTCTGGCGAACAGCGCCCGCGCGCCCAACGAACAACGGACAGCAGAGAACGAACAACCGCCGTCAGTTGGTCACCACATGCATGGCGAAGCCCGCGCAGAGCAGCGCGATCAGGTCCTCAACCACCCCAACCTTCCAGTCCGGGCAGCCGGTCCGCTCCACAATGTCGCGCCGGATCATGAACCCCGCGAAGGCCCCCAGCGCCGCGCCCACCACGCCCAGCAGCACGCCCTCCAGCCCCGGCCCGGCCATCGCCGTCGCGGCGATGGAGCCGATCAGCCCGCCCAAGACCAGCCGCGCCGTCAGCGGGCCGAGCGAGATCCGGTCCGGCGTCTGCGGCAGTTTGTCGGCGACAACCTCCGCCAGCGCCAGCACGGTGAACGTCGCAACCGCCGCAACGCTGGCCATCCACGCCGCCCAGGTGCCCTCCAGGGGAAGGTAGCCCAGGTAGGCGAACCAGCACAGAACGGCCATCGGCGTCATCGCGCGCAGCCCCGTGGTCACGCCGAGCAGAGGGATCGCCAGCAGCCAGGACAAAATTGCGATCAGCATGGAACCACCTCTGGAGCATCGCGCGGGCGACTGCGCTTGGAACCCCGCTCGATGTTTGATGCGCCTTCTGCCAGCCAAATCGCCGGCACGGAAAGTGTCTCACGCACAGGGGGCCCTTGGGTACAACTTCGTGGACCAGGCCGCAGCCGAGCCGAAGAGTTACGCCCGCAGCCAGCCATACAGCGGGAACCGCTGGGCCATCTCCAGCACCTCGCCGCGAATCCGCGCCAGCCTGGCCGGGTCCGCGCGCTGCTCCAGCGCCGAGACGATCCACTTGGCAATCACGCGCATCTCCGGCTCCTTCATTCCGCGCGTGGTCATCGCCGGCGTGCCGATGCGGATCCCGCTGGGCTTCATGGGCGGATTGGCATCGAACGGAATCGCGTTCTTGTTCACCGTGATGCCCGCCTGGCCCAGCGCGTGCTCGGCCACGCTGCCCAGAATTCCCTTCTGGAAGACATCCACCAGGATGAGGTGCGTGTCCGTTCCGCCGGAGATGATGCGATAGCCGGCCTGGGCCAGCTCCTCGGCCAGCACCTTGGCGTTGGCGATGATCTGCCGCGCATACTCGGCAAACTCCGGCTGGAGCGCCTCGCCCAGCGCCACCGCCTTGGCCGCAACGATGTGCATCAGCGGCCCTCCCTGCTGCCCGGGAAAGACGCTGCGGTCGATCGACGCCGCCAGCTCTTGCCGGCACAGAATCATCCCCGAGCGCGGCCCGCGCAGGGTCTTGTGCGTGGTCGTGGTCACCACATGCGCGTGCGGCACCGGCGAGGGATGCACCCCGCCCGCCACCAGTCCGGCGAAGTGCGCCATATCGATCATCAGCGACGCGCCCACCTTGTCCGCAATCGCCCGCATGCGCGGAAAGTCGAACTGCCGCGGATAGGCGCTCCCTCCACCCACGATCACCTTCGGCTGCTCGCGCACGGCGGTCGCCTCCAGCTGGTCGTAGTCGATGGTCTCGGTGTCGCGCCGCACCTGATAGCCAACCACGCGATACAGCTTTCCGGAAAAATTCAGCTTGTGCCCGTGCGTCAAATGCCCGCCGTGGGCCAGATCGAGCCCCAGAATCGTATCGCCGGGAGAACACAGCGTCATATAGGCCGCCGCGTTGGCCTGCGAGCCGGAGTGCGGCTGCACGTTCACATGCTCCGCGCCGAAGAGCCGCTTGGCGCGGTCGCGCGCCAGGTCCTCCACCACATCGGCGAACTCGCACCCGCCGTAGTAGCGCTTGCCGGGATAGCCCTCGGCGTACTTGTTGGTGAAGACCGTGCCAGCGGCCTCCAGCACCGCGCGGCTGACAAAGTTCTCCGAGGCGATCATCTCCAGCCCCTCGTGCTGGCGCAGGACCTCCTGCTGAATCTGGCTGGCAATCTCCGGGTCCGCAGCGGCGAGGGGGGCGCTCATATCGATTGGCATTCCTCTATCTTATGACATCCCGCAACGCCCCAGTCTGCCGCCGAAAATGACTGCTCCAGAACACACCCTCCCAGCTAACACAGAAGTGCAATAGCGGGACTACTGAAGTGGAATGGGGAAAATGGCCCAATAGGCTGATTCTGGAAGGGTCGGCAGCGCCACCGCGCTCCGGCAGAGCAGAGGAGCTTCCGATGCACAGCCTTCTGATTGCCACGCTCTTTGTCGGTATGTTGCTCTCACCATGCGTGGTCGCAATGTTCACCGGCATCGAGTAGCTGGCAATACCCTCCGCTGCCAGCCCTAATTCCCCCCCACCCCCATCCCATCATCCTGAGCGGAGCGCGCCTGCCGTGTACTGCCGTGTGCCGAAGAGCGCGGTGCCGATGCGGATGCAGGTGCTGCCCTCCTCGATGGCCACCCTGAAGTCGTTGGACATGCCCATCGAGAGCTGGGTGAGCGTAGGGCACGCGGCCAGCGAACGATCGCGCAGGCGGCGAAGTTCGCGGAAATAAGCGCGCGCGCGCTCGGGATCGTCGGCCCACGGAGGCACGCTCATCAGGCCCGAGGGGATGAGGCATTCCAGCGGCGAAAGGGCTGCCAGCAAAGCCGGGAGTCCGGCGGGCGAGACGCCGTGCTTGGACTCCTCGTCACTGAGCTTGACTTCGATCAGAATGGGCAGGCACTTACCCAGCGCGCGCGCGGCGGCGTCCAGCCGAGTGGCGATCTTCAGCGAGTCGACCGCGTCGATGGCGTCGAAGAGTTCCGCTGCCCGCGTTGTCTTGTTGGACTGCAGCGGCCCGATGAGGTGGAACTCGGCGTCAGGGAGGTGGGTGAGGGCAAGTGATTTTTCCTGCCACTCCTGCACACGGTTTTCGCCGAAGAGGCGCACCCCGGCGGCGTAGGCCTCAAGAACGGCCTCGGCGGAGTGCGTCTTGGTGACCGCCATCAGCGCGACCTCCGCCTCCGAACGGTTGGCGCGGCGGCAGGCCTCGGCGATCTGATCGCGGATACGGGCGAGGTTTGCGGCCAGAGACATGCTAGAAGCCATCTTACGGCTTCCCGGCGCAATCGAGATTGCAGGGCCCATGCAGCGGACCGGTTCCACAAATTATAGGCGGGCCAATGCGCGTTTGGTCGCATGGCCCGCCTTTGTTCTTGAAGCTGCGGTTCGTGGCGTGAAGCGGCTAGTGGAAGGTTGCACTCACCGTCACATCGTTCGACACAATAACGCTGCATGAAGTCGGCGACGTGACCGTGCAGTTGCCAGACCACGCTCCAAACGTCGATGGAGCATTTGGAGCCTCGGTCAGGGTGATTGGCGTCCCCTGCGTGACCTCAGCGCTACAGACCGTACCTCCGCCGCCGCAGTTGATTACCTGCGTCGTGCCGCTCATCCCCGTCACCGAGCCATTCTGGGTCCCCAGTAAGGTGACCGTCAGCACTTCATTGGGGGTCGCAGTGAGGTATTGGGAGGTCACCGTCACGCTGATCGAGGATGTAATCACCGAGTTGTTGCCGGTGGTCGTCGGTGCGATTGCAGTAACGACCGTCCCGGCGGTGAGACCGAATGCAGGGTCGGCATGCGATGTAAGCAGTCCCGTCGCGGAGACAGACGCGACACCTGGAGAACTTGAGATCCAGGTCACAGTGTTGGTCAGGTTCTGGACCTGCCCATTGCCGGAGAGATTGCCGATCGCGAGAAGCTGCGCTGTGCCTCCGGGCCCCATGAATGTTTGCGCGCCTGGAATGATGATTAGCGTTGGTGTTTGCGGAGTCGTCTGATTATTGGACACAGTCAGTAACGCGACCGCGGAAACCGAGCCGGACTGTGCCGTAATCAACGTCGAACCGAATCCAGTTGCCGTCGCCAGCCCGGCCGACGCTCCGCTCGCGATGATGGTGGCGACCTGTGCATTGCTGGAACTCCACGTCACTTGACCGGTCAGGTCCTGCGTGCCGCCGACGCCGGTCAGGTTGCCGGTGGCGAAGAACTGCGTCGTCTCGCCGGTAAACGTCTCCGTCTCCGAGTTTGGGGTGATGATGAGCGTCGGAGTTCCTGTTCCCGACGCCGAGATCGTCACGGTCAGGCTGGCGGTTGCACTGAGTCCTCCTGATGGGGCGAGGGCCACGATGGTTGTCGTCCCCGCGCCCACGGCCGTTGCCAGCCCGGCGGCGTTGATGGTGGCGACCTGCGCATTGCTGGAGAACCACGTCACCTGGCTGGTCAGGTTCTGCGAGGCGCCTACGCCGGTCAGGTTGCCGGTGGCGAGAAACTGCGTCGTCTCGCCGGCAAACGTCTCTGAAGCCGAGCTCGGGGTCACGGTGAGCGTTGGGGTTCCCGACCCAGTGCCCGATGCCGGGAGCGTGACGGTAACGGTCGAACTTGCATTGAGCCCGCCCGACTCGGCGATGATCGTCGTCGTTCCGGCGGCCACGGTCGTCACCAAACCACTCGCGCTGACCGTGGCGACCTGCACGTTGCTGGAGAGCCAGGTCACCTGGTTGGTCAGGTTCTGCGGGCCGCCGGCACCGGTAAGGTTGCCGCTCGCGGTGAGCTGCGTCGTCTCCCCGGCGAACGTCTCCGCCACCGTGTTGGGGATCACCGATAGGAACGGTGCGCCCGAAGCGGAGATCGACACGCCCAGTGTCGCGCTTGCAGTGAGTCCACCGGACTCGGCGATGATCGTCGTCGTTCCGGAACCGACTGCCGTGGCCAATCCGGCCGCATTGACGGTGGCCACCTGCACATTGCTCGACACCCAGGTCACCTGGTTGGTCAGGTCCTGTATGGCGCCGATGCCGGTCAGGTTTCCGGTCGCGGTAAACTGCGTCGTCTCGCCGGCAAAGGTCTCCGCCACCGAACTCGGAACCACGGTGAGCGTCGGGGTCCCCGACCCCGTTCCAGACGCAGGAACCGTCACGGTCAGGGTCGCGGTTGCGTTGAGTCCGCCGGACTCCGCGGTAATCGTTGTCGTTCCTGCGCCAACGGACGTCGCCAGACCAGCGGAGTTGATGGTGGCGACCTGCGCATTGCTGGAGACCCACGTCACCTGGTTGGTGAGGTTCTGCGGGCTGCCTACGCCCGTCAGGTTGCCGCTGGCGATAAACTGCGTCGTTTCCCCGGCAAATGTGTCTGAAGCCGAGCTCGGGGTCACTGTGAGCGACGGGGTCCCTGACCCTGTCGCGGAGATCGTCACGTTCACGATCGCGCTTGCACTCAGTCCACCGGACTGGGCGATAATCATCGTTGTTCCGTCGCCTGTGGCCGTCGCCAGTCCGCTGGAATTGATGGTGGCGACCTGCGCATTGCTGGAGAGCCACGTCACCTGCGTGGTCAGGTTCTGCGAGTTGCCGATGCCGGTCAGGTTTCCGGTGGCGGTAAACTGCGTCGTCTCCCCGATAAATGTCTCCGCCGCCGAGCCGGGCAGGACCGTGATCGATGGGGTAGACTGTGTCGTCGTTGAATTCGATATCACCGTGAGGTCAGAGGCTGCAACCGCTCCATCGGACGCCACTGCCGTAATCTCGACATATCCAGCTCCCACCGCCGTCGCCAGTCCGGAGGAGTTGATGGTCGCAATAGTCGGGTTGCTGGTCGACCAGGTCACCGAGTTGGTAACGTTGGCTGTCGTGATGGGCCCCGATCCCATCTCCTCCTGTGCAAACGCCGTGTACTGCGCCGTCTGGCCAGCGGCGGTCAAAACCTCAATCCCCGGGCCGGGAACGATCGAGAGGGCTTGGATCTTGTTGCAAGCCGTAAGCGACAGGGCAAGCGGCAAGCCAAATAGAACCAGCAGCAGGGACGCACGAGCACAAGGGCGCAGGGTCATCGGGAAATCTCCTGACCCAAAGCTACTAAGTCCCAGCCGCAGAACACCATGCCACTTTCGCTATGCTTATGCAACTTTTGTGCCAAACGCGGCCGGACGAGAGTATTTCTCGAACTGGCGCAGCGGAAGACCCGGCACAGGACCTTCGCTTCTGGAATCCCCTGCGATGAAACCGCCCGATCGACTCAACGCGCGCGTTGCGGCGTCCCAAACCCTCTGCCGCTCGGAGGATCGACCGGGTTGAACCTGCGCGCCAGCTCTGGCGTCGACTGCACGTCCCCGGCGGGCGGATTGTCCGCCTTCGCCACCTCTGCGCCAAAGACGTAGCTCGGCCCGAACATGTTGCTGGTGAAGAGAACCAGCGACTTGTCCGGCGAGAAGCGCACATTCGGCTCCTGGCGATAGTTGTGGTGAGACATGTTGACCAGGTGTTCGGAGCGGAAGATTCCGGGCTGGAAGAAGTCGGGATCGTTGAGGCCATCGACGCGCAACAACTGGGGATGGAAGAGCTCAATCCACTCGCCGTCGGGCGCCTTGGCGACCTGGCCGGGATCGCCGCCATCGCCGCAGAACAGGTCGAGGTCCCTGGTCAGGTTGAAGTGAATGGACCAGTCGTTGCGCTCCATGTGATACGCGGTGCGCTTGCCGGTGGAGAGGTTGTAGCCGCCGAGATAGAAGTCCTGGCCCTTGATGGGCTGCCAGTCGTACCAGATGGTCTGGCCGTCAAGTCCCCAGAACTCGTGGCCGGCGATCTCATCGGCGATGCGTCGATGGTGGATGAGGGTGTTATGGGTGCCGTCGGTGTGGATCATCCAGATGCGATCGACCTTCTCCCACGCGCCTTCATGGCAGTACATCAGGAGCTCAGGGTCGGAGGGCGAGAAGAGCAGATGGTTGATCCAGTCCGTCGAGTGGAGAAGCGGCTTTAAATCGCCGGGCTTCTCGCCCTTCGGTCCGGGTTCCAGGCGAAGGGTGAACAGCACCAGGGGTAGCTGCGCCGCGAGCCGGATTGCCATCATCTGGCCTTTGTTCGCCGGCTGGTAGTGCGGCCCCTGCGCCGCGCTGGCGATGCGGTTGTCGGCAGCGCCGGCAGGCTGCGCCGGGGCAGGCACAGCGGGCGCGCCATACTCCTTGCCGGTGGGCGGGCCTTCGATGTAGGTCCCGGCGACGAGTGTCTCATCCGCGTTGACGCTGACCACGCTCATGCTTGAGGTGTTGGGCAGCTTGGGCACGTCGACCAGCTTGCGAATAGCGCCGCTGTTGGTATCGGCTTTGTACACCGATGTGACGCCGGCCGCATTCGTGCTGGTGTAGAAGACGCTGTTCGTCTTGTGCCCCACCACCAACGCGTGGACTGTCCCAGCGCCGGGTGCGCCCGCGCCACCCTCCACGCGTGGCGGGTTGGCCACCAGCAGCTTCGTCGTGCGCGTCGCCATCTCCAGCACATGAATCCCATCCGGCGCGGTGTAGATCATCTGCTTGCCGTCCGGCGTATAGGCGTTGATGTTGAAGTAGAAGCCGCCAGAGTTCGGCTCGTCGCTCAGCCGCCACACCCGATGGCCGGTGTCCTTGTCCACCCAACTGCGCGGCGGTGTCGGACCGCCCGGTGTGGCCTGCGCTAGGCAGGCAAGTGGGAGCAGGACGAGGGCGAATGCGGTGAGCGTGGAAAGGCGCATAGAGAACATCTCCTTAAGACGGCTGCGCCGGGAAAAAAGACGCGCCCGGACGGACCGGCGGATGAGAGATGCAGGGCGGAATTGTGGGCCGCTCCGCGGAGGGGCTTGGCGTTGCCGCCCCAATGCGCGTAGAAGGGACAGATGGAGATTTTGACCTCAACCGAGATGGGCGCGGCGGACCGGCGGACAGCGGAGCAGTTTGGCGTGCCGCTGGCGGAGTTGATGGAGAACGCAGGCACGGCGGTCGCGCGCTTCTGCCTGTGCCGCTATCCGGCGGCGGAGCGCGTCCTCGTGCTGTGCGGCAAGGGAAACAACGGAGGCGACGGGTTTGTGGCCGCGCGCGTGCTTGCAGAGGCAGGCGTGGACGTCGCCGTGCTGCTGCTGGCGCGCGAGGATGAGGTGAAGGGAGAGGCAGACCACCCCAGCAAGCAAACTCGCCGGGGACCCCGGGCGGCAGCGCTCGCGCGGCTCCGCGCCCAGGCCCCGTCGGTCGCGATCTGGCCGGTGACCGGCGAAGCTGCGCTCGCGGCTGCAAGCGGCGCAATCGCTTCGGCGGAGTTGCTCATCGACGCGGTGGTGGGCACCGGCTTCAAGCCGCCATTGCGAGGGCTGCCCGCTGCTCTGCGCGAGCTGGTCGTAAACTCCGCCGCGCCGGTGGTTGCGGTCGATCTGCCGTCGGGATGGGACGCGGACTCGCTTGAGCAGGCCGCGCAGGATGCGTTTCGAGCCGACGCAGTGGTCACGTTCACCGCACCGAAGCTGGCGCACGTCTTTGGTCACTTGACGCGATCTGCATTCGGCCCGGTCGCCGTCGCCCAGATCGGCTCGCCCGCCGAGGCCATTGTCTCAACCGGAAACTTGAGTTGGGCAGGCGCGTCCAAGGCGATCGCCAGGCAGCCGCGCGAGGTGAATGCCAACAAAGGGAAGTACGGCCATGTGCTGGTTGTCGGCGGGAGCTATGGGACCGCCGGCGCGCCGTCGATGGCCTCGCTTGCCGCGCTGCGCGCGGGTGCGGGACTGGTCACCGCCGCGGTGCCAAAGAGCATTCTGGAGCTGGTCGCCGGTGTTGCGCCGGAGCTGATGCTTGCGCCGTTGCGGGAGGGCCCGGAGGGCGCGCTATCGCTGGAGAATCTTGCCGCCGATGGCCTGAAGGCGCTGCTGAAGGCGAAGAAAATCTCAGTAGTGGCCCTTGGGCCGGGTCTTTCCACCAAGGCAGAGGCCCCCGAGTTTGTTCGCAGCTTTGTTGCGGATTGCAGCTTGCCGATGGTGATCGACGCCGATGCTTTGAATGCGTTTGAAGGCAAGGCGGAACTGCTGAACGGCAGTGGTCGCACGCTGGTGCTGACGCCGCATCCCGGCGAGATGGCGCGCCTCACCGGCCTCACAGTCGCCGCAGTCGAGGCAGACCGCATCCATCTTGCGCGCAGCTTCGCCACCGGGCACAAGCTGACCCTGGTGCTCAAGGGATGGCGCACGCTCATCGCGCATCCTGACGGGCGGGTCGCGGTGAATACCAGCGGCAATCCGGCGATGGCCAAGGGCGGCAGCGGAGACATCCTCACCGGAATCATCGCCGCAATGCTTGCCCAGTTCCCCAACGATGTTGCGCGCGCGGTGGAGGCTGCGGTCGCGCTGCACGGGCTTGCCGCGGACTTTGCCGCCCGCGCAATGGACGAGCACACGGTCCTCGCCACCGACACCCTGGCCCATCTCTCGGATGCCTTTCGCTATCGCGCGAAGGACGCCGATGGCCTGACCTGGATCTGCGGGCTGAATGAGATAAATACTTAACACCGATTGACACCGACAGGCATCGATACATTGAGAAAAGGGAAGGCAATGAAAGAGCGGAGATTCAAGACGCGCTCGGTGGAGGAGACGCTGGCTCTGGGCGGGCGCATCGCCGCGATGCTTCATCCGCCGCTCATCGTAATCCTGCGCGGCGAGGTCGGCGCGGGCAAGACCACGCTGGTGAAGGGAATCGCCGCAGCCCTCGGCGCGGCTGCCGAGGATGAGGTGACCAGCCCCACCTTCACCATCGTCCACGAATACATCGGCACATCCGTCCGGCTCTTTCATCTCGACCTCTATCGCCTGGAGACCGAGGAGCAGATCGCCGTCCTCGGCATCGACGAGATGGCCGGCTACCCGGATTCTCTTCTGCTGGTGGAGTGGGGCGAGCGATTCGAGAGCATCGTGAAGCGCTCCGCCGGCGAGATCTACATGGAGCACGGCGACGGCGACGAGCGCGGCCTCATCGTTCGCCTGAAGGAGTAGCCCTACGCCGGGGGGTCGAAGATCGGCCCCTTCGCCCGGCCCGTGTAGCGATAGATGGCGCACTCTTCATCGCCCGTCGAGCCGTACTCCTTCTGCCGCGCGATGGCTTCCAGGTCGGCTGCGTGGTCCTCCGGCGACATCGGCACGTTCTCCCGGAAGAGCTGCGTGAAGCCGGGGTTGCGATCGATCACGTCCGCGCATTCGGCGTTGACGTAGAGCAGGTCCAGCGTGCCCGGCCGCCTGGCGAACTGCGTCTCGATGCGGCGCAGCAACTGCTTCAGCACCGGCGCCTCGAAGGGGTGAAACAGAAAGAGGAGCGTGGGCGTCTGCGGCAGATCGAAGTCCAGCGCGTCCTGCTCGAAGAGCTCGATCGGGGCCAGCCGCGCGGCGGTCGGGTCCTCGCTGTGGGCGCGCGTCCAGCGCTCCACATTCTGCCGCGCGATGGCTGCCATCTCCGCGTTCAGCTCGATGCCGATCACCTTGCGGAAGCTGTATTCGCTGGCAACCAGCAGGCCGCGCCCCTTGCCCGCACCCACGTCGATAAAGATGTAGTCCTCGATGGGATGCGGCGGCCCGCTCTCGCGCCAGGCGCCGATCAGCGCGCGCAGAATGCTGGGCGCAACGCCGTAGTACGCCGTGATGTGCTCGTCGTTGGCGTGGCCCGTGACAAGGTGCGTGGCGGGAACCAGGCCGCTGGTGTCCACGCCGTGCATCTGGTCGAAGGGATGGACGGGAAACGGCGTCCGTTGCAACAGATCGCGGGCACGCCTCGGCGCGGGCGCAAGCGCGAGACCGTGCGCGGATCGGGCTGCTTCGGCTTTGAATTTCGAGATACTCATCGCGCGGTCGTTGCGGTCGCTGAATGCATGGGGTCCTGCCTTCGATCATAGCGTGTGGCTGCTTCGCGGCAGCAGATTCGCGGTTCGAGTTAGGATGGTGCCATGAATATTTTGACCAGTGAGATGCGTAGATGCCGTCGAGGGCCGGAGGAATGGTTCACCGGCACGGTGTGGCTGGATGAAATTGTGATTGCCGCGCCGGCGCGGATGAAGGCCTTCCGCGTCTCCTTCGAGCCGGGGGCGCACACGGCGTGGCACACCCATCCGCTGGGCCAGGCGCTGCATGTGCTCAGCGGGGTGGGGCTGGTGCAGTTGCAGGGCCAGCCCGCGCAGACCATCCATCCGGGAGACACGGTGTGGATCGAGCCGGGCGAGGTGCACTGGCACGGCGCTGCGCCGGGGCACACCATGGTGCATCTGGCCATGCAGGTGGCCGACGCAGCAGGCGTGGACGTCTCATGGCTCGCCCACGTCAGCGACCAGGAGTACGCGGCTGCCACGCAGCCATAGCTGCCGCCGGATTTGTCGGAGGGAGATCCTGACAGCTTCACACGCCGATTTCGTTGCGGATGGCGTCGGCGATGGCGTTGGCGTGGTGGTGCATCAGCACCTCGGATTCGGCCTCGATCATGACCCGTGCCAGCGCCTCGGTGCCGGAGTAGCGGATGACGACGCGGCCCGTGTCGGCCAGCGCTGCCTCGGCGACGGCGATGGCTGCGGCGACCGCGGGGATCGAGTCCAGTGGGCGCTTCTCGCGCACATGTACGTTGACGATGATCTGGGGGAAGGTCTTGAGGTCGGCGGTGAGCTGGGCCAGTGTCTTGCCCGCGCGGTGAAGAATGTCCAGCAGCAGAAGCGCGGTCAGAAGGCCGTCGCCGGTGGTGGAGCGGCCGGTGAAGAGGATGTGGCCCGACTGTTCTCCGCCCAGTGCCGCACCGGTGGCCAGCATCTCTTCCAGGACGTACTTGTCGCCGACGGGTGCGCGCAGCATTCGGATCCCCGAGCGGCGGAGCGCGGCCTCCAGGCCCATGTTGGACATCGTCGTCGCAACCACGGTGGAGTGGGCGAGCAGGCCGTGCGCGGCCAGGTCGCGTGCCGCCAGCAGCAGAACGGCGTCGCCGTTGACGACGTTTCCCTGCGCATCGGCAAACATCGCGCGGTCGGCGTCGCCGTCAAATGTAATTCCCATCGCCGCATGGTGCGCGACAACCTCTTCGGCAACTGTCTTGGGATAGAGCGCGCCGCATTGCTCGTTGATGTTGCGGCCATTGGGCGAGGCGTGGGTGAGAATTACTTCGCCACCGCCGTTGCCGTTGAGCTCGGCGAAGAGTTGGGGCGCGATGGCGCAGGCGGCGCCGTTGGCGCAGTCGATGACGATGCGCTGTCCGTCGAGCGAAAGATTCGGGACGGCGCTCAACAGGGAGCGAATGTATTCGGCGCGGTCGGCATCGTTGATTGCAAGACCGTTTTCCGTTGTCCGTTGCCCGTTGCCCGTTGAAGACTCGAGGCGACGGAAGATCTCGGCCTCGATGGCCAGTTCGGTCTTGTCGGGCAGCTTGTAGCCGTCGGGGCCGAAGAGCTTGATGCCGTTGTCAACCCAGGGATTGTGCGAGGCGGAGATGACGACGCCGGCGGACAATTTGTGCGCGCGTGCAAGGTACGCGACGGCCGGCGTGGGAATGACGCCCGCGCTGTCAACCGTCGCGCCGCCGGCAACCAGGCCCGCGGTCAGCGCGGCGGCGATCCAGCAGGAGGACTCTCGCGTGTCTTGTCCGATCAAGACGCGCGGCGAATCGCCCAGGTGGTGCGCCAGCGCGAGGCCGACGGCGTGGATGGTGGTGGGGTCGAGGGGGAACTGGCCGGCGACGCCGCGAATGCCGTCGGTGCCAAAGAGCTTCTTCATCAAATCTTTCTCCGCATCCATTATCAGGCCTGCTGGACGATCTGGCGCATTGCAGGCGCGGCAGTGCGCCTTTGGGTCAACCCGGCTCTTGAACGATAAGTTGCAGGTTTAAATCGCTTCAGCCGATCCGCGAACCGCGGTCAGCGCGTCTATCCGCCGGTGAGCCGGCGATACTCGAAGTACATGCGCACGCGCCAGCGCAGGATCATTCCAAAGGCCAGCACAAAGAAGAGCGCGGCGGTTTGCTTCACGTCCACGAACCGGTCGATGGTGCTGTGGGCCAGAATCCGAATGGCTGCCAGCGCGATCACAACCACAAAAAAAACATTGGAACGCTGCATCATGATGACTTCGCCGTCGCGCACCAGGCGAGAGGTGCGCAGCAGCGGATAGGCGAACACAACGGCCCCAAGCAGGAAAGCACAGGCCGCCCACAACAAAGGGAAGCGAAAGTCCCGCACCAGAAACATACAAAATCCCGTTGCCATGCCAATGGGCGGGATGAGGATTTTTTTGGCCGTGACGGCGGTGCGGCCCTCCTGCACGCGCCAGACGAGGACCCCCGACGCACCCACAAGCGAAGCGAGCAGCGACAACTCGCGAAGTGGCAAGCGCTGCGACAATTCGCGAAGTGGCAACATAAAATCTCTCGTTGGAAGGAATGCGAGCCGGGGGAGTTGGTTTCGAAACTCTGTGTCCATTATGCCGGTTTGCGAAGCTCGGCGCTGGCCTCGGCCTGGCAGTTATGCGGAGCCGGTGGACTTGACCTCGGCGGTAACGGAGCCGTGGGCGAGGCGGGCGCGGATGGTCTGGCCGGGCTGGGCTTCTGTGGCGTCGCGCAGGAGCCGGCCGTCGGCTGTGTAAACCAGCGCGTAGCCGCGGTTGAGAACGGCCAGCGGCGAGAGCGCATCGAGGCGGGCTGTGGCGCGGTCGAGCCGCGCGGCGCGGGCGGCGATGGTAGTGCGGGCGAGGCGGTTGAGCGACTGGCTGGCGGCTTCCAGACGGCGATGCGCAAGGGCGAGCCGGACGGCTGGGTTCTGCCGCTCGGTGCGCGCTGTGAGGGCAGCAAGCTGGCTGGCGCGCGCGCGCAGGCGGCGGTTGGCGGCGGACTCGATGCGGTGGCGGAGGTCGTCGAGGCGCTGACTGCGGCGGCCGATGAGGGCCTGCAGCCGGTTTTGGTTCTGGGCAACGGAGAGCGCCGTGAGGCGCTGCCGCGCCAGCATGAGCTGGTAGCGGATGGCGCGGCGGACGCGTGCGTCGAGGGCCTCGACGCGCTCCTCGATGCGGTGCTGGGCTGCGGTGATGAGTTCGGCAGCGGCTGACGGCGTGGCGGCGCGCAGGTCGGCGACGAAGTCCGCGATGGTGAAGTCGGTCTCGTGGCCGATGGCGGAGACGACCGGCAGCGCGGAGGCGGCAATGGCGCGGGCGAGCGCCTCGTCGTTGAATCCGGCGAGGTCTTCCAGCGGGCCTCCGCCGCGCGCGATCAGGATGAGATCGACCTGAGTGGAGAGCTGGCCGGGCTGAATAATTTTGCGCAGTCTCTGTTTGCGCCGGATTTGGTTGAACCAGCGGATTCCCGCGGCCACCGAGGCGGCGCATTCGGGGCCTTGCACCGTCGCCGGATAGATGAGCAGGTTCAGGCGCGCGTGGCGGCGGCGAATGACCCTGACGATGTCGTGGAGCACTGCTCCGCTGGTAGAGGTGATGACGCCGACCGAGCGCGGGAAGGCGGGCAACGGGCGCTTGCGGCCGGCGTCGAAGAGTCCCTCGGCAAGCAGGCGCGCCTTGAGCTGTTCGTACGCAAGCTGCAAGGCCCCCGCGCCGCGCGGCTCCAGCGTCTCGGCGATGAGCTGAAGCTGGCCGCGCGACTCGTAGACGGAGACGCGGCCGCGCACCAGAACGGCCAGTCCGTCCTGCGGCTGGAAGCGCAGCAGTTGCGCCTGGCGGCGGAAGAGCACCACCGGAAGCTGCGCCTCGCCGTCTTTTAACGTGAAGTAGACGTGGCCGGAGGGCGCGGCGCGGCAGTTCGAGATCTCGCCCTCGACCCAGAGATCGGCGTATGCGGCCTCGACGTGCTGGCGGAGGTCGTTGACCAGGTCGCGCACGCTCCACGGCGCGCTGGCGCTGCCGGGGCGGGGTTCGAGGTCCGCGGTTCGAGGTTCGAGGGACGTGGCGAGGGCTTCCGGTTTGGCGGGTCGCCGGGGCGCGCGCCTGCGCGTGGGTTCCAGCCAGAGACCGGCCAGAGTTCCCTGCTTGCCATCGCCATCAGAGTGGATCGCCATACCGCATGAGTCTAGAGCATCGACGGGTTCAGCGGTAGAGGCCGTGGCTCTGGATGTAGTCGGCGACGGCGGGCGGGAGCAGGCCGGGGCACGGGTCTCCGGCTTGCAGGCGGCGGCGGAGGGAGGTGGCGGAGACCTCCTCGTGGACTGTAGCGAGCAGATGGACGCGGGCGCGCTGGGCGGGTGTAAGGGCGAGCGGCGCGAGCTGGGCTTCGCTGAGGGGGAACTCGGGCCGGCTGACCACGATCCACTCGGCGAGCTCGAGCAGGCGATCGGGAGAGCGCCAGCGGCGCAGGTCAAGGAAGCTGTCGGCCCCGGTGAGGACGAAGAGGGATGCGCTGGGCAGCTCGCGGGCCAGCGCGGCCAGCGAGTCGACGGTGTAGTTCGGGCTGCCGTCGGGGCGCGGCGCGTCCAGGGTGGAGACGGCGAAGCGGGGGTCGGTTGCCGGTTGCTGGTTGTTGGTTGTTGGTTGGAGGAGGGCTGGATTGCAGGCGAGGCGGGCCATCTGGAGGCGGTCTGCGTAGCTGGCGACGGTGGGCCCGGGTTTGAGGGGCTGGTTGCCGACCGGGACGAAGAAGACGCGGTCCAGCGCGTAGGCGTCTGCCGTGGCGGAGGCAAGGCGCATGTGGCCGCGATGGATGGGGTCGAAGGTGCCGCCGAAGAAGGCTACGCGCATTCTGTCATGTTAGAGCAGATTGACGATGGAGAGTTGCCGAGAGGGAGGCGGCCATGGCGGCCAGAGACACAACACCCTTTCAGAGCGGAACTCTGAAAGGGTGGGGCGAACCAAACCCGCGCCGGATTAGCGCAAGCGGAAGACGAGGCCCGTGCCGAAGGTGAGCAGGTAGTTGCTCTGGTTCGGGCCGGCGCCGCCGTTGAAGGAATAATAGCCGGTGGGATATTTGGCCAGAGCGCCTGCGCTGATCTCGAACAAGCGCCAGTCAAGCCTGCCACGGAGCTTGCGATCGGCGCCGAGGCTGACCTGATAGATGAAGTTGTTGTTGTACGTGGTGCGGAGCGGGATCCGGGTATGGCCGATGCCGAAGCCGCCCTGGAGATACGGAGTGGTCTTCAGCAGGAGCGGCTTCTTGGTAGCGACGCGGATGCTGAAGATTCCGTCCTGACGGTCGAACTGGGAGCCGTACTCGGTGAGGCGGAAGGTGTCGCCGCGGCCGTCGATGCCTAGAACAATGCGGCCGGTCTTGAGCTTGCCGACGTGAGGCAGGCGGGACACGTCATAGTAAACGCCGTACGCGGTCCCAATGAGCAACGGACGGTCCGTCTGTCCGCCCGGAGGTGCATGGCCGTCGACTCCCATCTGGTTGAACTGCTGGGTGTCGGCGGTGACATAGACTCCAGTTTGGGCGTGGGCAACGGCAAATGCGAAAACGACGGTGAGAACAAGAGCTATGGTTCGCAGTTTCATTGGTGTTCCTTTTGCGAGGAGTTGTTAGCGCACCGATGAGCATATAGAAATGGAACGCCAATGTCAGCAAATTTTTATAGCGGAGAGATTTCTGGGCCGGAAGGGGGGCCTCCGGCGGGGCGGCCGGGGGCCTCCGGAGGCGAAGGACGGGCGTACCTAGAAGCGAAAAACCAAGCCGGAACTGAAGCTGACCTGGTTGGCCGCGGGGACGTAGAGGTTGGCTCCGCCGCCCACGTCGGCGCTGCTGACCGTGGTCAGGGAGCCGTAGCCGATCTCCAGCACACGGAAGTCGACGTGCTTCTGGAGGGTGGTATCGACGCCTCCGTAGAGGGCGTAATCGAACTTGCTGACACGGATGGTGCTGGCCGGGGCCTTGGTGGTGCCGACGCCGGCCGAGAACTGGGCGTAGGGCTTGAAGGGGCGCCTGAAGGGTTTGGCGGAGACGCGCGCTCCCACCAGGAAGCTCCGCAGCATGGCGTTGTTGGCGTGCAGGTCGGACTCGCGCACATCGAACCCGGCAGAGAGCGGGCCGGCGTGGAGGAAGTCGTAGTAGCCGCCGAAGTCGTAGCCGTAAAAGACCTGCGAGGTGGAGTTCTGGCCGAGGAAGGCGTAGGGGCCGGCGTCGGCCGACGAGTTGCCGACGCGGATGGCGACGGGGTTGAGATAGAGGCCAACCTGGGCGCGGGCCGCAAGGGCCGTCAGGGCGAGCACGGCGACTGCGGCAATGCTGCGAAGCTTCATGGGGAATCCTCAAAAAAAAATGACGCTGATGCCGCCCCCAGTGAGGAGCGCACTTTCAAGTCTATAGAAAGATTTGCAAGCGGAGGAGCGGCGTTGCCGGCAAGGGCGATTTATCGGGCGCGTCCCCGGGCGCGCGGAGCGGGCGGCGGGTAGGCGGGCTTGCGCTTGGCGGGCTTGCCGGAGCCAGGGGTTGCCGAGTTTGGTTCGCCCATCTCGATGGGCGCCAGGCGATGCGCGGCGACCAGTTCGCTGATGGCGTACTTGAGCGGCTCGATGCCCTCGCCCGTCACCGCGGAGATGGCATAAAACGGCAGCCTGCGGCGCTTGGCATAGGCGGCCAGCTTCTTGAGTTTGGCCGGATTGGCCACGTCGATCTTGGTGGCGACCAGGATCGTCGGCTTGGCGGCCAGCGCGGGATCGAAGGTGGCAAGCTCCGCCGTGATGACCTTGAAGTCGGCAACCGGGTCGGGGCGGTCTGTACCGATCGCCGCGGCGCTTCCTCCGGCTGCGGCGCTGGAGTCGGAGACATCAACCAGGTGGACGATGACCGAGGTGCGCTCGATGTGTTTCAGAAACTGAATGCCGAGCCCCGCGCCCAGGTGCGCCCCTTCGATCAGGCCGGGCAGGTCGGCGACGGTGAAGGACTGGGTGTGGGGAAACTCGCCCACCTGCACCACGCCGAGGTTGGGCTGGAGCGTGGTGAAGGGGTAGTTGGCGATCTTGGGCCGCGCTGACGACAGCCGCGAGATCAGCGTGGACTTGCCCACGTTGGGATAGCCGACCAGCCCGGCGTCGGCCAGCAGGCGGAGTTCGAGCCGGTAGCTGCGCTCTTCTCCGGCGCGGCCCAGCTCGTGCTCGCGCGGGGCCTGGTGGGTGCTGGTGGCAAAGTGCTGGTTGCCGCGTCCGCCGCGCCCTCCTCGCGCCACCACGATGGTCTCGTTGGGCCGGGCGAAGTCATGCACCAGCTCACCGGTGGCGTCGTCGTACAGCAGGGTCCCCACCGGCACCTTGAGCGTGAGGTGCTCGCCCGCCGCGCCGGACATGTTGGAGCCCAGCCCGTGGCCTCCGCGCTGTGCCTTGTGCTCCGGGTTGAAGCGGAAGTGCACCAGCGTGTTGTGCGAGAGCGAGGACGACATGAGGACGTCGCCGCCGTGCCCTCCGTCGCCGCCCGAGGGCCCGCCCCGGGGAACGAACTTCTCGCGCCGGAAGGCCATGCAGCCGTTGCCGCCGTCCCCGGCATGGACGCGAATTTTGGCTTCATCGATGAACATCGTCCACCTCCCAGTGTAGCGGAAGCGGAAGAAGGCCTGAACTACAGCGCAGGCGGGACGGTGCGGGCGGGCGAAGCGCGGGTGCGACGAATGGAATGTGAGAGATGAGTTGGATGCGGCAGGCGATCAGCTTGCGATTGCGATCGGCTGGATGCGGTCCAGCGCCGTGATCGCGTTGGCCATGGCCTGTGTCGCCTTCCGGAAGCTGCTGTTTGGAGCCAGGGCGCGCTTTGCCTCGGTGAAGTTCCCGTTGTTGATCATGGCGGCGATCCGGGCCAACTCGCGATGGAACTCCTCGTGCCGGACGACCAGGTCGCGGTACTCCGGTGTGTTGCGCAGGCCCGAGGTGTGTTGCGAAACGATCCATCTGCCTCCGGGACACTCCTCCGAATGCTCGATGGCGCGGATGGCGCTGGGGCTGAGCGGCTCATGCATGGCGATGGCCAACTGCAGCGTGATCTTCCACTGCATGAGGCGGGAGATGGCGTCTTTGGCGGTCACGATCGGCGCGTCCGAGAGATGGTTGGGGTCCATTGCAAGCCTTGCAACTCAGAATTTGCTTCAGGCTATCTCCCAGGGTTATCGGAGCCCGGCGCGGAAAGATGAGTTGTCCGGGAGACGCTGAACGCACGCGTGCCGGGCGCCGGGAATGGCTGGGACAGGCAATCAGCTCGCGATTGCGATCGGCTGGATGCGGTCCAGCGCCGTGATCGCGTTGGCCATGGCCTGCGATGCCCTGCGGAAGCTGCTGTTCGGATCGATCGCGCGCCTCGCGGCTCCGTACTTCCCATGGTTGATCATGGCGGCGATCTGGGCCAACTCGCGATGGAACTCCTCGTGCCCGGCGACCAGGTCGCGGTACTCCGGTGTGTTGCGCAGGCCCGCAGTGTGTTGCGAAACGAGCCATCTGCCGATGGGACACTGCTCCGAATGCTGGATGGCGTGGATGGCGCTGGGGCTGAGCGGCTCGTGCAGCGCGATGGCCAACTGCAGCGTGATCTTCCACTGCATATGGCGCGAGATGGCGTCTTTGGCGGTCACGATGGTTGCGTCCGCAAGATGGTTGGTGTTCATTGCAAGCCTCGGAACTCTGGATTTGCTTCAGCGTTCCAGATTGCGTTATCGGAGTTTGGCGCGGAAAGATGAGCCTGCGGGAGGGAAATCGAAGCAGTTTCGCCGACACTATAGGAAACCCTTCCGCGCACTCATTGTTGCGCATTTCCCCGGTTTATATACGAAGAAGGCGATCTGCTCGCGTCGCATTTTCCCAAGAAAAACGGCCCTTCGGGAACTCTTCTGGGGAATAGGAACAGGCGAAATGCTCTAAGATGGAGTGCATGAAATATCTGATTGCATTGCTGGCACTGGCGGGCATCGTGGTCAGCTCGATCGCGCTGCACGTCCACCTGATGGACCGCAACGCCGCGCCTCCCTGCGCCGTCTCCGAGCACTGGGACTGCGGCACCGTGGGCCACAGCCGGTTCTCGTGGTTCCCGCCCAAGACGACCGACGAGACCGACGGCACTGTGCCGCCCAGCAAGCTGCACGTTCCGGTGGCGGCGCTCGGCATCGCGGCCTACTCGGTCCTCTTGGTCCTGGCGCTGATGGGACGAATGGGTCTGGTCTTCGAGCTGGCCCAGGCGGGCTTCTTCTTCGCCGCGTTCCTCAGCTACATCGAGGCCTACATCCTCGAGCTGTGGTGCATCTACTGCGTCTGGTCGCAGGCCATCATCACGGCGATCTTTCTGCTCTCCGCGCTGGCCCTGCTGCTGGAGTGGCGCAAGCGCCGCGCTGCCTCGACCGGCGCGGCGGCATCTGCGCCCGTAAAATAGAGCCATGGGAATCAGCCGCAAAGAGGCCCTGGACTGCCTGCGCAGCGACGACCTGATCGGCATTGGCATGGAGGCCGACGCCGTGCGCCGCCGGCTGCATCCCGAGGGCGTGGTCAGCTACGCCATCGAGTGCGCAATCGACTATGCAACGGCAATGGACGGCGGCACAGACGATGCGAATCACCCCAACATCGGCTGCGCGCACCGTCTGTTCGACGAGATTGGCGAGACCATCGACCTGGGCTCGACCGGCGTGCGCCTGGTCAGCGGAGTTGGCGGGCCCGGCTCCCAGTGGAAGGACTGCGGCATGGCGTGGTTCGAGGGAATGCTGCGCGGCGTCCGCCAGCGCTTTCCTTCGCTGTGGATCGAGGGCTTGTCAGCGTCGGAGATTGTCGCGCTGGCCGCAGGCAGCGGGCTGGATCTGCGCCAGACCATCGCGCGCCTCGGCGACGCCGGGCTGGATTCGATTGCCGGCGACGACGCGGCCAGCCTCGGCGCAGCCGTCAGCCTCGGGAATCGCGTCGCGCAGCCACAGTGCAGCCTCGACGAGTGGCTTGCGGTGCATCGCGCAGCGCATGGGCTTGGCATGCCCACCGTGGCGACGATGCACTTCGGCGCTGGCAACGCGCAAGAGCAGCGCGTCGCTTTTCTTGAAGCGGTGCGCCTGCTCCAGGAGGAGACGGGCGGCTTCACCGCCTTCATTCCACGCAGCCTTCCATCGCGCAACGCGGATAGCGGCTGGGATGGGCCTACCGCGGTCGAGCAACTGAAGACGCTGGCCGTCGCGCGCGTCTTCCTCGACAACATCCAGAACATCCAGTTGAGCGCAGCGGCGCAGGAGCTGAAAGTCCTGCAGATGGGCCTGCGCTTCGGCGCCAACGACGCAGGCTCGGTCGCGCCGTCGGCCAACGCCACAAGCCAACCCACCGAAGAAGACCTCCGCCGCATCATCCGCGATGCCGGCTTCCAGCCCGTCCAGCGCGACACCCCCTACCGCATATTGTTCCTGAATTAGAACTGCGGCGGGTGCTTAATCATGCTCACAAAAGCAATCGCCGTACTCAGTAGATTTGCCAGCGCAATCGCCCAGAATCGACGCTTCGTGATCTGAAAATGGAATCCATACCGCACAACGCACGTCTCGATTCCGGTCGAAATTAATATCGCCATTGCGCATGTTGCGGCCCATGTAACGGGGCTGAAGGTGCCAGTGTGTAGCATTTTGTAAATAAGGGCACCTGGGAAAAACTCCCACAGTAAGCCGGCCAGCGGGATTGCTACCGCACCCACAATCGAAGAAGCAAGATTCATGCAGAGGTCAACCACAATGGCCTTCTTCCAACCCATGGGGAAGACATACCGCAGCACAAGAAGCTCAGCGAGAAGTCCCGTAACGATTGCTGCCACTCCGCGTTCATAGGAAGCAAACACAAGCGCTGGCCAAACAACGTCGGCGAGGGCGTAAATGCTGGGTCTATACATGCTATGCCGTCTTCAACCCGGCATCGGCGATGGCGGCGGAGATGAGTTCGTCGGCGACGCCTTGTTTGCGCAGGCTTTCGGTGATCGCCTGCACCTGCGAGCCTTCGAGTTGCTCCAGGTCCTTGCGCAGGCCCTTGCTGATGTAGGCCTTGATCAGCGACTGGTAGCCAGAGAAGCCCAGACTTGGCGCAATCTCTTTCAAGTCTTCAATGACATTCTCGGGGATACGGAGACTGATTGAAGTCATCACGCGTTCCTTGCCCAATCGTTCTCGCATTCGTTCAGCAGCCGTCCTCATAGAGTCTCCTTTCTCGCCTTGTCGCCTCTCTGGCTGAGATCAGTCTGATCTGCGACTCTTCCCGCTCAAGGTGAACGACTTAAAGCAAGTCTTCCTGAATGTTTGTTCCAATCAATGCCATGCGGGATTCTTCTTCGACGCTCGCGTCCTCGGTGAGAAACGCGGGATCGAAGAAAGCCTCGCAGGCCGCCTCGAATGCGACACCATGCTTCGCCCGATTCTCAATCGCCTTCCGCCCTTCCCAGACGTATGTTTGGCCGCGATAGAGGAAGAGAACGTCCACAGTTCATGTATATACTTTGCATATGCGAAATGTAAGCAGGAATGCCACATCTGTTTGATTAGCCGCTTCGCGTAGAATCGTCTCGGACGAAAACCTGCCCACGGGGTCTCATTCTGCTCTCCTTTCTCAACAACCTGCACGCTCCAGTGGCCCTCTTTCTGGCCTCGAAGGGCTTTGGCCACTACCTGCACACGCACTATGGCGACCACACCTTTCGCGGACTCTACCGCTGGAACGCCTTCGATCTGGCGATCCTGGTTCCCTACTTCATCGTCATGGTGATCCTGGCCTTCTATGGCATCCATCGCTACCAACTGGTGTGGCTCTACTACCACAACAAGAAGAAGAAGGCGTTGTGGGACCAGCCGGGCGGGCACTTTGTCGCGGGCGAGCTGCCGTTTGTCACCGTGCAGCTTCCCATCTTCAACGAGCAGTTCGTCATCGACCGGCTGATCGACGCGGTCTGCCGGCTGGACTATCCGCGCGACCGCTTCGAGATTCAACTGCTCGACGACTCCACCGACGAGACGGTGCAGGTGGCCGCCGGGATCGTCGAGCACTACGCGCGCGGCACTGCGGGCCTGGCGCCGCAACCCATCGTGCATCTGCATCGCACCAACCGCCATGGATACAAGGCGGGCGCTCTGGACGAGGGGCTGAAAGTCGCGCGCGGCGAGCTGATCGCCATCTTCGACGCCGATTTTGTGCCTCCGCCCGACTGGCTGATGAAGGTCGTCGACCACTTCGCCGAGCCGGGCATCGGCATGGTGCAGACCCGTTGGACGCACCTCAACCGCAACTACAGCTTCATGACCCAGGTGGAGGCGATCCTGCTGGACGGCCACTTCGTGCTGGAGCACGGCGGCCGTTCCCGCTCCGGCGTCTTTTTCAACTTCAACGGCACCGCGGGCGTCTGGCGGCGCGTGGCCATCAGCGACGGCGGCGGATGGCAGCACGACACCCTCACCGAGGACACCGACCTCAGCTATCGCGTGCAGATGGCCGGGTGGAAGTTCAAGTACCTGCAGGACGTGGAATGCCCGGCCGAGCTGCCCATCGAGATGACCGCCTTCAAAACGCAGCAGGCGCGCTGGGCCAAGGGCCTCATCCAGACCGGCAAGAAGATCCTGCCCCGCGTGCTGAAGAGCGACGTGCCATTTGAGACCAAGGTCCAGGCGTGGTGTCATCTGACGGCCAATATCAGCTACCCGCTGATGATTGTGCTCTCTGTACTGCTGATGCCGGCCATGATCATCCGCAGTTGGCAGGGCTACATCCAGATGCTGCTGATCGATTTTCCGTTGTTTATCGCCAGCACCATGTCGGTCTCCACCTTCTATCTGGTCAGCCAGAAGGAGCTGTTTCCCAAGAACTGGCACAAGACGTTTCTCTATCTGCCCTTCCTGATGGCGCTCGGTGTCGGCCTGACCATCACCAACACCAAGGCGGTGATGGAGGCGCTCTTCGGCTATAAGACGCCGTTTGCGCGCACGCCGAAGTATCGCGTGAAGAAGAAGGGCGAGGCCAGCCAGGCCAAGGTCTACCGCAAGCGGCTGGGCATTGTCCCATGGATCGAACTGTTCATCGGGACCTACTTCGCCTGGACCGTGTGGTACGCCATGACCACGGAGAACTACTTCACCGTGCCATTCCTTCTGCTCTTCGTGCTGGGGTACTGGTACACCGGGCTGCTGAGCCTGTTTCAGGGGCTCTTCGAGCGCGCCGGCGAGGAGACGAGCGGCTCACAGGAGATGCACGAGAAGCCTTACCCTATGGGGATCTGAATCCGGCTGCTGTTGCATCCAGATGCAAGCAATGCTATCATTGATTGCATGGCGACATTGCACATCCGCGACCTCAAAGACTCGGTGAAGGAGAGCATTCGCATCCGCGCCGCCGTGCATGGGCGCTCGATGGAGGCCGAGGCGCGAGCCATTCTGGAGCAGGCAGCGGACAAGCAGGAGCCCGAGGAGCATCTGTATCTCCGCGTGCGCAGGCTGGTGAAGAAGTATGGACCGATGGATCTCGACATCCCGCCGCGGGATGGACTAACTGGTACACAGTTTGTCCAGCTCATGCGTGCGGCTGTCGACAACTATGGTCCACTGGACATTGAGATTCCCCCGCGAGGGCCGTCTCATCGCGAGATTCCGGACTTCACCTAGTGGCAGAGACAATCATCCTGGACACAAATGTGATCTCGGCCCTGATGGGGCCGCTTCTAGTCGAACCCGTCCTGAATTGGTTCAACGGATTGCCACTCTCATCCTTTCGCACAACTGCGATCAACGAGGCCGAGATCCGGTATGGTATTGCACGCTTGCCTGAGGGCAGGAGGCGGCGCGAGATCGCGTTGCTTGCGGAGGGGTTTCTCTTCTCCATCTTGGATCCGCTCCCGTTCGATCATCTGGCCGCCATGCGCTACGCCGAGATAGCGTCTGGAACGGAGAAGGCTGGCTTTCAGATAGACGTGCCGGATATACAGATTGCAGCCATTGCTGCGAGCAGGGGCTTTTCGATTGCAACACGCAACGAGAAGCACTTTCTGCTCTGCGGCGTCACGGTCGTCAATCCGTGGCTCGCGTAGAGTAGAACGGCGGCAGACGCAGCGAAGCCCGGCTGGTTGGCCGGGCCTCGTCGAATTTGCAGCAAGCTGTGCGCGCCCTAGAAGCGGATGCCGAACTTTACCGGAATGTAGGTGGTGCGGTTGCTGTTTTGAGGATAGTAGTTGTAGCCGGTGTAGTTCTCGATGGTGGTTGTGGAATCGGCGGCCGTGACGCCGTAGCGCTGCTGGTTGGCCAGGTAGACGTAGCGCGCTTCCATGTAGAGCCGCTCGTTGGAGAACTTGGAGAACTTGTAGGTGAGGCCAAAGCCGCCATTCACACCGATTGCGTTGCTGGTGTAGTGGTCGATGTTCGCATTTGCCTCGTACTCTTCGCAGTAGTAATAGCAATACTCTTCCACCGTGGGCTCGGTGAAGTTGGTGACCTTGTGATAGAAGCCGCCGCCGACCACGGCGTAGGCGCCAAACGAACCTTTGGTGGGAAGAGTGAAGGTGGGGTTCAGGGTAAACGACCAGACGTGATTGTTGCCGTCGAGCCCGGATACACCGCACACACCATTTTGAATCTGTAATGTCGTGCAGCCGGTGTCGTAGAGATAGGTCTGGTTGGCGATGGTGGCGCCCTGCAGGCCGAAGTGGTCGTAGTCGAACTGCAGCAGCAGGCCGGTGTACTTGTTGAAGTTGCGTCCGCCGCCGAACTGGAACCCGTAGCTGGGCGTCTCGTACTTATGGGTGTTGCCCGCGGGCAGGGTGAGGCCAATGCCGGCCATGAAGGTGTACTTCTCCGAGCCGTCTTTGTTGGTGTTGCCGCTGGAGTAGTTGGGACGGCCGTAGCGGCGGCGCGGCGGCGGCTGCGAGCTGGCGAGCGCGGTCGAGTCCAGGTTGAAGCGGGCGCCGGAATCGGCAGTTGCAGCGGAATCCGCATCGGACGAAGACAAACTGCTGCTGTACGACGCCGAGGCGAGGCCAGACGAAGCGGATTCACCACCCCCGCGAGCAAGCTCGCCGGGGACCCCGGATTCTGATGCCAGCAGAACTGGCGCCTTCACAGTCGATGCGGCGGAGGGGGACTGCTGGGCCTGCACAAGCAAGGCCGTTCCCGCCATCAGGAAGCTGAATGCCGCCCCGCGGCACGCAATACCGAAAAAACTGCGCTGAATGTTCATTGTTTTGATGACTCCCTTTTGAGTGCAAAGTCCTTCGAGTTTTTGAACCCGAATCGCTTGAGTTTGTTGTGCCGGTCTCTCGCCGGCCTAACCCAATCTTCTCATTGCTTGATAAGACGCGCTATTGCGTCATTTGGATCGCTTTAAATCGTCGATTCCTTAGTGGATGTCGAACTGCTCCGGGTGCAGGGCAGGGTCGCTCTTCACCAGGATCGTCTTGCCGGCCATCTCCTCCATCTCCAGCAGCCACTT
>Ga0187848_10000378_pt1 | contig 40752 bp, 37 predicted proteins | sample June2016WEW_4_40_FD_132424 | JGI IMG/M metagenome (GOLD analysis project Ga0187848, IMG submission 132424) | Peatland microbial communities from SPRUCE experiment site at the Marcell Experimental Forest, Minnesota, USA - June2016WEW_4_40 | ecosystem: Environmental > Terrestrial > Soil >... | reverse complement strand
GTGGCGGGCTCCTGGGCGACGGGTTCCTGAGCGGATTTTGGGAGGGTGGGAGTGGCGCGACGCTGCTTCGCGGGGCAGGGCAAGGCGTGGCTGAGGATGAAGATGGCGGCGCGGAGACGGGCGGAGGTGGAGGATTTCGGGTCGCGGAGGATCTCCTCCAGGACTTGGAAGGCCAGGGCAGCGCGGGAGACGGCCTCTTCGTGCAGCATGTCGGCGCGTTCGTTTTGGGCATCGCGGAGGGCCGCCTCAAAGGCCGGCGAGGAGTGGCGCCAATAGGCGATGGTATTGCGGTGAACGCCGGCTTGGTCGGCGGCGGAATTGAGGTTGGCGCCGCTCAACAGGGCGTCGACAACCTTGAGCTGAGGAGCGGAGAGGGCGGAATCGGGCATGAGAATCTACCTTTCGGCCACTACGATAGCTTGCGAGCGCGGGAGAATCGGGTTTCGGGAGGGGGCGGATTTGACGGAAGTGCTTTGGAATGAGGGAGGAGGAAATATTTAGAAAATCCGTGACTGGCTTTTCGCCGGGGGTGGGTTTTAAGGGAACTCTTTGCAAGCTTAAGAGGCGTAAGGGCTTGCGGTGAGCTCACGAAGCGTCGCGTGGCACCTGAAGATGCGGCAACGCTGTTCGTCCTCCGGCGCTTGCACGTTCGATCGAGGAAACACGCGGGCTGTCCCCAGGTTTCCGTCCCCAGGTTTCCCAGGTTTCCCGCGGGCAGTAATTCATTTTGCGCTGATTGGTACCGGAAACGGAACAAACCTGCCCTCGCAAACGTTCGGCGCAACTCCGGATGGCGCGCCCGACACTGTGACATCGTCGCCGGACACGGAGAGGTTCGAACCCTCCAGATGAATCGCAGCATGCGCCGCCGCGATCTTGAATGATTCCGGCTGCTCGAGGAACACATTGTGCAAGGAAATGTCCGAGCGGTGCGAGCCGTCCAATCCTTTGAGCGTAATTTTTCCTCCGCCTTCCATCACCACGTTGTTCAAGCGTATATCGGTAAATAACGGAAGCTTGTCAGGGTCTGTGCCGTCTACCTCATGGCCGGTGGAGTCGTAGAACGGATCCACGGTCAACGGATTGCGGCTGTTGCGAATGCACACGCCGGAGTATTCGACGTCGTGTACCGAACCTCCGAGCTTAACGTTCGATTTGATGCGGATGCCATTGTCCGCGCCATCGATGGTGAGATCGGAAACGCGAATGGCCGTCACACCGCCCGCGGTGGCGCTGCCTATGGACATCCCATGTCCGGTATAGAAATGGTTGTGGATCACCGTCCCATGGCTGGTGAGATAACCGGCTGGCGCCTTGAACGCCACAATATCGTCGCCGGCGTGAATATAGCAGTGAGTAATAGTGACATTAGAGGTATCGTGCGCCACTTCCGGCCAGGGTTGCCCGATATCGATGCCATCGGCGTTATGCGCGTTGGCCGGGGCGCTGATAGTGACGCCCCAGACCGTAAAGCCGTTGCCGCCGGAATAGGAGACGTGGAAATTGGGCGAGTTTCTCAACTGAATGCGGTACAGGACGAAGTTGTCACACCGCGACAGAACGATCATGCGCGGATTGTTCTGAAGAGCCCACGGGCGGCCTTTATCGGCGAGTTGCCACCAGGTAAGATCTTGACCCAGCATGCGGGCGCCGCCTCGACCGTCAATTACGCCATCTCCCATAATGGCGGCATCGGCCACACGATCGCCGCCGATCAGCGGTTTGCAACCGTGGCTACGGGGAGTGATGGCGCCGCAGACACCGGGCGTCAGATCGTAATCCCGAGGGTTGCGAGACGCGAAGAGGATTGTTCCTTTGTCAATGAGCAGGGTAACTCCCCGCCGCAGTTCGAGCGGGCCACTAAGAAATGCGTCATGGCCGCCGCCGGATCTTAATTCGACTGCCTGCCCGGGTTTGCAGCGGTCCAAAGCGGCTTGAATCCGGCTGGTATCGGGCTTGTTCTCGCCGGATTCGGCGAGAGTCTCTCCGTCAGAGGCGAGGGCGGCGATGAGGATGATGCAGGACGGTGGAATTTTCGGTTCGGTAACCTGTCGAGTGTCTTGGCAATACGCGCTCGCCAACGCAAGGGAAATGAGAATGGCAGAGAAACGGGTTCTCATAAAGTTGAGTTCATCATAATTTGAGGCGCGTATGGGAACCACACGGCTTCGAACAGGACCATGCAGTCGGGAAAGGAGCATATTAGACTCTGAAATACATTATCATGGTCGGCATGAAATCCTTGTCACGACGCTCGTTCTCAAGGTTGATGGCTGCCGCGTCCCTGGCCGGGCGAGCCCAGGGGTCGGCCATGCCCACGCGCAGGTTGGGGAAGATCGGGTTTAAGAGCGGCAGTCTCGGCTTAGGCGCCCAATACATTGCCGGAATCGAGCAAGCGGTCGTCGACCGAATCGTTGCGGAAGGGCTCGAGGCCGGTCTGAATTACATCGATACGGCCCCCAATTACGGCAACTCCGAGATACTGCTGGGCAATGCGCTGCGTGGCAAGCGAGACAGAGTTTTTCTGGCGAGCAAAATTGAGAGGGACAGCAGGGAGGGGGCGCTGGCCGAAGTGCGTGAAAGCCTCAAGCGGCTTCAGACCGATCACCTGGATTGTGTTCTGTTCCACAACATTGCGCGCGATGACCGGTGGCCGGACTTCGACAAGTTGCTGGGCAAGGGCGGCGCGCTGGAGGGCCTGGTCGAGGCCCGGAAGCAAGGCATGATCCGCCATATCGGCTGCAGCACTCATACCCGCCCCGCTCGCGCAATTCGCGCATTCGAAACGGGCGAATTCGACCTGCTTCAGGCCATTCTGAACTTCGTGGATCACCAGATCTATCGTCTGGAGGAGCGCTTGCTGCCGGAAGCCCGCAAGCGCGATATTGGCATGGTTGCGATGAAGGTCTTGGGCGGCCCGTCGGGCGCCAATGGGGTCTGCCGAATGCGCGCCGAGGACCGGGTTGCGAGTATGAGGTACGTCTGGAGCATTCCGGGAGTCGCGGTTTCCCTGGTCGGGTTCCGCAACCCAGCCGAACTGCATGAAGCCCTCGATGCCGCGCTGGCGTATCAGCCGCTCAGCACGGCCGAGCGCACCGCTCTTGAAGAACGAGGGAAGGCGATCGCCCAAACGTGGGGCGCAAGCCGCGGCCCGATCACATAGCCCAATGCGAACGGCATTTTGACGACCCCGCACGAGCCGGGATCCTGCTCGCGCCGGATGCCCGCGGGTTGGTCTGACAAAATGGAGTAAGTATGAAGAGACTCGATCGGCGGAGCTTGTTGCGATATTCGGGTGTGGCTGCGGCTTCGCTGGCATTCAGGACAAACGCCAGTGCGTGGCCGCTTCCGGCGCCGTTGGCGACTACTACGGCTGGAAAGATCTCGGGAGCGGTGGAGGACGGGATCAACGTTTTCAAGGGAGTTCCGTATGGCGGCGATACCGCGAAGACGCGGTTTCAAACACCGGCGCCGCCCAGCCCGTGGAAAGGCGTGCTGGAGTGTACCAGGTTCACGACAATGGCTCCGCAGTTGACGGCGCGAGCGGCCGGCGGCCGGAACCAGAGCGTGCAGAGCGAGGACTGTCTGCACTTGAATGTGTGGACCGCGGGCCTGGGCGACAACCAGAAACGCCCCGTGCTGGTGTACTTCCATGGCGGCGCTTACAACAACGGCACGGTGAACAGCGATTTGTACGACGGCAAGCGGCTGGTCCGTCGCGGCGACGTAGTAGTGGTGACGGTGAATCATCGGCTGAACGCGTTCGGTTATCTCTATTTGGGCGATCTCGCGCCGGAATATGCGGAGTCGGGCAATGCCGGGCAGCTCGATCTGGTGCTGGCGCTCGAGTGGGTGCGCGACAACATTGCCGGATTCGGCGGCGATCCATCCCGGGTGCTGATTTTCGGGCAATCGGGCGGAGGCGCGAAGTGCGCCACGCTGATGGCTACTCCGGTAGCAAAGGGCCTGTTCCACCGGGTCATGACGATGAGCGGGCAGCAGATCAAAGGGGCGTCGATTGAGATCGCCTCGGGCAGGGCGAAAACGGTGCTGGAAAAAATGGGAGTGACGCCCGGCAACAATCTGGCGGCGCAGCTCAATGCGTTAACCATGGAGCAGATTCAGGACGGTGCGCGAGCAGTAAGCGCGGATTGGCTCCCGGTGGTGGATCGCAAGATTCTGCCACGCAACCCATTCGATCCGGATGCACCGGCTCTTTCGGAGATGGCGCCGATGATCCTGGGGAATACACACGACGAAACGAACGTGCCGGCCCGCGGAGCGTGGTCCTGGGAGACGGCTTCGGCCGCGCTGAAGAGCGCAGTGAGTGAGTACTTGGGACCGTATACGGCGGAGCAGGTGGTTGCCAAGTATCGTGAGATCTACCCCAATTACACGCCCGAGCAGGCCGCAACGGCGGCGGCAACAGCCTTTCGCGCGTGGCCGGGGCAGCGGTGGGAGGCGGAACGCAGAGCGGCGAACCCCAAGAGCCAGCAGCACACATGGGTGTACCAGATGAACTTTCAGGGCGCCAACGGAAAGGCCATGCATACCATCGACATTCCGTTCATGTTCGACAATATCGCGATGGCGGAAGCGCAGATTGGGTCCGCGCCGGAACAGCTTGCGGAGGCGAATTCGCTGGCGGCGACGATGTCGGAGATGCTGATTACCTACGCGCGCACTGGGAATCCGAACTTCACGGGACTGCCGCACTGGCCCGCATACGACCTGGAGAAACGCAGCACGATGATGTGGGAACGGACGCCGCGCATCGAAAACGATCCTCGCGGCGCGGAACGGATATTTGCGGAAAAGTCGCACTACCATCAAGCGGGGACGCCGCTGCCATAACGGCCGGTCACTTATTGCGGCCCAGATCGCCGACGCGCTCGAAGGCGCGCACGATCCGTACTCCGTCGAGGCCGGCAGAAGCTGAAGGAGCCCGGATTGCGCCCGCCCGATTCAATGGCTCTTGTAGTCGCCACGGCTGGAACACGGCTAGCCCCACATCCATCGTGGCCAGAAAGGAATGCGCCAACAGCGTCGGGTCCAGCGCGTAGAGAAACACGGCCGCCAGCGCCGCGATCTCGCCCACAATCTGCCGTCCCCACAGGAAGAGCAGCAATCCCAGGATTCCGGACAGCAGAATCAGCGGCAACCGGGCCGGGGCCAGTACCCGATCGGGCCCATCCTGCGCAATCAGCGCGCTGCCCACCTTGCTTTCCCCCCGTGTCCTACCAGCATCTCCTCCACTCGCGGATTATCCGGCAAACGAACGCCTGCCAGCCACAGCGACAGCCCCGCCAGTTCCTTGATCAGCGGCGGATGTTGCAGGTTGGCTCGAATCTGCCCGGTCCTAAAGTACGAAAGAGCCGCGGCGATGTCGGTGGGCTCGTCGTATACGGCGCTCTTGCCGCGACTGGCCAAGAAGCTCTGGACGACGAAAATGCCGATGAGCAGGCCGGCGCATAGCGGAAAGGCCCGGGGCGCTTGCATAAAGCTGGATCGTAGCACGCCTCCCCGGTTGTGGACCTGATATCATCGACGTTCCCATGAAAGGCTCCAGGAAGAGTGGCGCCGAGCGAGCTGACACACGCCCGCAAGCCAAAATTCCCACCCCGGCGCCCGACAATCGTCATTGGCTGGCCGTGGCCGTCCTCTGCGCCGTGACCCTGCTGGCATACGCCAACTCCTTTGGATCGGGCTTCGTCCTGGATAACCGTGGAATTCTCTTGCAGGATCCTAGAATTCAGGCCGCCACCGCGGAGAATCTCAGGCTGATTTTCGAGCACACCTATTGGTGGCCCTACGGCGAGAGCGGCCTGTATCGTCCCCTGACCACCCTAACTTACCTGTTTAACTATGCCATTCTAGGGAACGCCGAACACCCCGCGGGGTACCACTGGATCAACATCCTCTTGCATGCCGGAAACGTTCTGCTGGTTTATCTCCTGGCGCTGCGCCTCGTTCGCGAGTTTTGGCCATCCGTTTTTCTGGCTGCGCTATGGGCCGTTCATCCCGTCCTTACCGAATCGGTAACCAATATCGTGGGCCGCGCGGATATCCTGGCCGGGTCGGCGCTGCTCGGCGGCTTGTGGATGTACCTGAAGAGCGCCGAGAGCGAGAAGCGGCGGCGCTGGGCCTGGCTCGCCGGTTTGTTCGCGCTGACCACGGCCGGTGTATTCTTCAAAGAAAGCGCGGCGGCCGTCCTCGGTGTCATCGTTCTCTACGAGCTGACCTGGTGGAGGGAACGGAAACGGGGAGCGGCGCTGCTGCTGGGATGCGCTGCCGTGCTGTTGGCGCTCGAAGTCATGTGGTATGCGCGAGGCGCCGTCTTCACCCAGTTGCCGCCGACGCAGTTCCCCTACTGGGACAATCCGCTCGTGGATGCCGGCTTCTGGACTGCCCGGCTCACCGCTATCAAAGTGCTCGCCAAATACCTCGGACTGCTGGTCTGGCCCGCGCACCTCTCCTGCGATTATTCCTACGACGAAATCTCTCTGGCCAATGGCTCCTTCCAGGATTGCCTGGCGTGGCTTACGGTGGCTGCCGCAGCGGCAGGGACCGTCTGGCTCTATCGGCGGAATCGGGGGCTGTTCTTCTTTGTCGGCCTGGCGTTCCTTACCTTGCTGCCAACCGCCAATCTGCTGTTTCCGTTAGGCACCATCATGGCGGAACGCTTCCTTTACCTCCCGGCCATCGCCCTGGCTGCTTGCCTGGTCTCTGGCTCCTATGCCTTGGCCCGCCGTGCCGGCCGACCCGCCGCGGCTCCCCTGGCCCTGTGTCTGATCGCCGCCGGCTTCACCGTTCGCACCTGGGCGCGCAACGCGGATTGGCAGGACGATTTGACCCTGACGACGGCTGCGGTCAACACCTCGCCGGCTAGCTTCAAGACGCACAAGCTGCTGGCTGGGGCACTCTACGAATCGGATCCCGCTCACGCCAACATCGATCGCGTCATCGCGGAAGCGGAGCGCAGCCTGGCAATCCTCAGCCCCGTGGCGAACTGGCATAACAATCCCGACTCCTACCGGCGCGCCAGCGAATACTATCGCACCAAGGGCGATCTGCTTTCGGCACACGATTCCGATGTCCAGCCGGTCTCGTCCCCGGACGCCCGCAAGGCTTACCAGCGGTCGCTCGAACTGCTGCTGCGCGTCAGGGTCATCGTGCGCGCCTCGCTGGATCACGAAGCCTCTCAGGCGCGTTCGCGCGGCCGCCTGGTTCCCCAGCAGGACGATGCCAGGGTGGCCGACGTGGAGCGCTCCATTTCCGCCGTCGAATTGCGCTTGGGGGAATCCGCGGGCGCCGTCGAAGCGGCCCGTAATGCCGAGCGCCTGGACCCGGCGGCGGCCGCGAGCTACCGCCAGCTTTCGTCGGCGCTCGTGGCGGCCGGTCGTGCCGATGAAGCCGCGGTTGCGTTGGTGAAAGGCTCCGTGGTGACCGGCGATGTGACCTTGCGGCAGGAGTTGTTGCGGCTCTACCGGAACGGGCTCGACACGAAGGGCTGTGCCACGATTCCGGGCCCGTACGGACCGGCCATCAATCCGAAGTGCGAGATGGTCCGCCGGCATGCGTGTGAAGGCTCCGCCGCGGCGTTTGAGGTGTTCATCCGGCTGGGACGCCAGGATCTTGTCGACAAGACGAAGGCGCAGATGGCCGGGGTATTTGAATGCCGCTAAGCCTCCGTGGATAGTGGAAGGCTCTCCGGGCAATAAAAACTGCAAGTTACGAATCTTCTTCCGGGAGCGTCTTCGCCCCGCAAGGCGGGGTTGTCGCCGTGCCCCGAAGATCCAAAACACGGAAACTTCTGTCCTTCCAACTCATTCCATAGGCACGCCACGAATCCCTGAGTTGGTTCAGTTCCCGGATGGATTTCCCAATTCCACCCGATTGTTGCGCAGGGTGATTTCGGGATCGCTGCCGCTCATCTCCACGGTCACGGCGCCTCCACGCCAATCCGCGTTCGCTGGTAACACCAGAGTTGCCTCCGCGGTCTTTGGCATCAGGTCGGACGGCGCTTTCAATGCCGGCACGGAGGCAGTCGCTATGACGTGACCGTTGCGGTCACGTAAAATCACGCGCGACGCCGGCGCATCCACCGCACCCAGGCTATGCACCGTGACTGTCATCCGGTTACCTTCGACACGAACGTCCTCGGGGTCGATTCCCAGGTCCGGCCGCGACCAGTACGGCAACCCTTTCGAGACCAGTTTCAGCTCGATCGCCGTGGTAGTGCGCGGCTCGAACGTGACTTCGACCTCCTGGCTGCGTCCGAAATCCATGGTGCGGGTATTGGTGTCGCGCACTGCGCTTTCTTCGTTCCCTTGGGTGCCTTGCGTCATCTCCCACTTGCCCGGGTCGATTTCCCAGCCGGTCATGATCGCTTTCACCGGCGATTGATCGAGGTTGTAAGCGGTCAGTTTAATATGGTCAGGCACCCCGTCTGAAACTGCCACGGCGACGCTCTGGTCAGTCGCGGGCGCCAGAAACTTCCAGCTCACCACGTGTCCCGGATAAGGATAGTTGCGAACCAGCGCGACTCCGCCCAGGCGCGCGCGCTGCAACTCGGCGCTCTCCACGTTGACGCGGTCGATCCACAAGCTACCCTCTGTATTGATATATTCCCGGACAGCCGCAGCTTCGACTTGGTCGGCGTAAAGCTGCTCGAGGTATCGCAGATCGCCGCTCATCTGCCAGGCGAAATGGCGGTTGGCGGAATCGGCAGAGCGAGGCGTGGTGGAAGCCAGGAGCTGCTTGCCCCAGGTATCGCGCACGTCGAGCAGGTCGAGACCGTCGGCGGTAATGCTCCTCAAGATCGCCGGCCCCTCATCCTGTAACGGCTGGAGATACTTGGGATCGCCGGTCCATTTATACGCCGCCCAAAAGACGTACCAGTCGATGCCCAGCGGGCTCGCCATATCCTCGTCCGTTTTGAAATTGATAACGTTGTGGATCGAGTATCTGCCGCTGGCATCCTGCTTGCGATGCGCCAGGAGGCCGTCGGCAAGTTCCAGAATCAGCTTGCGGGTGGGAGGAGCGCCGTTGAATTGTACGAGCAGCGCTCCCGGCTGGAAAACCAGGAAGGAATATGCCTTTTGCCATCCCCAGACGCCCTCCTCCGACATTTTGAGCCCATTGAAATAGTTGGTCTTGATATGCCGGTGCCCGGCCTGGTTCACTCCGGTGAGCCACTCCAGCCGGCGCGACGTTTCCATGGCGCGCTCGAGTTGCTTGGGGCTGCCGAAATTCAGGATGAGCGCCTCTCCCATCGTGGAAATGCCTTCTTCATAGCTGTGCAGCTCGTCAGCCTGGATGGTGGAGAGGCCGTTGGTGAACGTGTGGTTGTTGTAGAAGGCATCCAGCACTCTTAGCAGCGAATCCTGAATTTTCTCGGGCGTTGCGCCCATGAGCGCGGGTCCGGGCCAGGTATTGGTCAGGTCGCCATCGTCGGAGAGGCCGCCGCCCAGCTCGCCGTCTTCGATTTGCCGGTTGTCGATGTACCAGTTGACGAAGCGCTTTAAGTAGTCCAGATCTTTCACCTGCCGGAAGGCCCACACGGGCACTCCGGCGGGAGGAACGGGCTGTGTGAAAGGCGGCTTGGCCTGTTCTTTGTTGGTGTCGTACCAGTAATACAGGCCGAGAAGATGATCGGGGTTCACCCGCAGCAGATCGGTGATATCGGCGTAGAACCGCGCAAAATTGTTCAGCCGCTTGACGTTGACATGTTCCTCTACCATGTTGGAGTAGTTGTCGCGCACCTGGGTGAAGCGGTCAATCTCGTGTTCCTTGGCAGCATCTTTCCAGGGCTTGAAAATCAGCCGCACTTCGGCACCTTCGAGCAACGCCGAAGTGAAGTCGGCGCCCGCGCCGGCGATCGTCAGGTAGATGCTCTTGCCGTTCGGAAGAATCCGGTCACGCGTGTCGAGCCAAAGAGTGTGCGGCTCTCCCGGCTTGACGGAAAACGTGAAGTCCAGCATATTGCGCATGGGCCAGAGCGGATCTTTCACCTGAATGTTCAGCGGGAAATACTCACCATGCGTGGGCTTGACGCGCAGCGCCGGCAGGTCGATTGCGATTCCGTCCAAACCGGCGTGCATGTTCTCCCAGCCGTAAGAGAAAGCGTGGTTGTTGGGCACCTCGCGAAAATCCGCCGGGATCAGGATGTGCATCAGGGGCAGACCGGTCTGCGCCGTCTTTCGCGGCGTGCGCGGAGCGGCGGCGGGAAGCGCCACCATGGTCACGCGCTCGTCGGGCGGGAAGCGGCCGTCGATAAACTGGGTCAACTGGTTCAAGCTGGGGTTGTCAGGCTCCGCGCTGGCGGTCAGCCGATATCTGAGTTGCGCGCTGCCGCCGGGCTCGGTGCCGGGATGCACGTAATAGGCGGAAAGCTCCCCAATGGGCGTCTCCTGCTCCACGTTGGTGAAGCGGATCTTCTGGCCCGTGATGGGTTCTTCGAGGCGGTGGAAGGTTTTTTCCTGAGCCTTGGGACGGTCGAAGAGGCTCTTTTCGATGTTTGCCGCCCTCTCGATGTCGTAGCGCAACAGAGTCATATTCCCCCAGGCGCCGCCCGAAATTTCCAGGTGGTTCCAGGGTTCCTCCGGCATGAAGAAAGTGATAACTTTGCCGGAAAGCGCGTAGCAGTCCCAATCCGGGAGTTGGAAATAGTCGTTGCGCCCGGGGAGCCGGGAGCGATTGTATACACCCGGCCAAGTGGTCTCCCGGATGCCGTCGGTGGCCCTCCACCACCACCGCTTCAAATCGTAGGCGTCGTGGATTTCGACCTTGCGGACTGTCGTGTAGCGCTCCGCGAGTGGCGGGGGAACATCGCCGGGACGGTTCCAGCCATAGCGGAACCACCACTCCTGCTGCCAGTCCTTCGAAGACAGGCTTCGTTCCAGCGCGGGAATGTCGCGGGGCGTCTGGTTGCGCGAGAGAGCCGCGATGTTGTCGTCGGAAAGCATGCGGTCGTAGATGCGGATTTCATCCACATCGCCGCCACGGTCGAAATTGTACGCGCTCTGCACCTGTACGGGGTTGATTGCACGGGAGTGCGGCCCGAACTGGTCCAGCGTGGCATTGAACATGCCGGTGGCGGCTGCCTCCGCCACGAATTTGCCGTTCACGTAAAAACGAATGCCACTGTTTTCGTCCCAGGAAAGCGCCAGGTGCACCCATTCGTCGGGCTTGGGAAATGCCGGCAGAGGGATCGAAACGCGCGTGCGCCCGAGGTTGATATCGGTGACAAATGCGTCAAACCCCGGTTTGCCGTTATAGTCGATGCGCAGCCACACCATGTCCCAACTGGAGTGGTCGCCATACCCGACGCGAAACACCGGAAACGGCGTCGGCCCGACCGCCTCGCGTGAGCGCCAGTAGAACGAGAGCGTGCCGCGTTGCGCATAGATATTGCCAGGAGCCCAGTAGGAGAGCACTTCGTGGTGTCCACACTGGAGGTACGGCCCCTTGGGACCGCCGGGGAGGACCTTGACCTCTTCATTCCAGAAATTCGGCGCCGGGTTGCCCGCCGCATAGTCGGCCTGAAGGCCGTGGTCAAACGACAGATAGAACAATAAACCCGGTTCCGGCGCCGGTTGGGCGCCGGCAGCCGCCATCATCGCGAGGCAAGCTACCAAAATCGCGGTTCTTATCATGAATTCAGCCCTTCTCGGTTTCCGTATATTGCCGAACCGAAGGTGCAGGCCGCCCAAGAAAAGACTCGGGCGCTCCTATCGTCGCCGAGCGTCACGCCCGAACCTGTGCTCTTCCACGCCCATATGAAGCAGTCATGCGGATTGGCTACCGAAGCATTGGCCACATTGCCGTACGGGAATGGAAGGCGCGGGTGGTCATCATCGGCGAGCATGACAGATGCACCGGCGAGTACCGAGCCCGAAGATTCCGTTACGCTTCGCTGAACTCGGCCCAGTATGTCGTGGGCCACCGAAGAGCAGACGAGGAGCGCTGGTAGCACGGCCTGGCGCTCACTTGGCGTGACCAACCTGCACCTCCTGTCTTCGGCGGGATTGTAGCGCACCTCACCTTCGACGCAAAATCATTCAGACCTGATGACCTGTCATTATATACCTTGACAAGCATATGCTCCGTGGAGTATATCAAGAGAGTGGAATCCGTGTTCGAAATCATCGCGGAGCCGAACCGCCGCGCGATATTGAGCCTCCTGGTCTCGTCACAACAGTCGGTTGGAGAGATCGAGCGTCAGCTTCGTATGCCGCAGCCGGCCGTGTCCAAGCACCTGCGCGTGCTGCGCGAGGCCGGTTTCGTGGAATCCACGGTGGACGCACAGCGCCGTCTCTACCGGCTGAAACCGGAACCATTTCAGGAGGTCGATGCCTGGTTGGCTCCGTTCCGCCGGTTCTGGTCCGCTCACGTAGATGCTCTCGAACGCCACCTCGACCGCATGGATCAATCCACACCAACGAAAACAAAGATACGGAAAAAGACGACGCGGCCTAAACCGCGAACGTGACAAAGGAGAAACGAAATGAAAATCAAAGTGACCAGCATATTTGTGGACGACCAGGACAAGGCCCTGCGCTTCTATACGGAGGTATTGGGCTTTACCAAGAAGACCGATTTCAGTCAGGGTCCATACCGTTGGCTGACCGTGGCCCCGGCCGAGGACCCGAACGGCACGGAGCTCCAGTTGGCGCTCAACAATAACCCCGCGGCCAAAGCGTATCAGGAGGCGATCTTCCAACAGGGCCAGCCCGCGATCATGTTCTTCACCGACGAGGTCAAGGGCGACTACGAGCGCATCAAGGCCCGCGGCGCCGAGTTCACGATGCCGCCCACCGACGTGACCGGCTCGACCATTGCCATGCTGAAGGACACCTGCGGCAACCTCATTCAGCTCACGCAGCTAGCACGCTACTAAATGCGGCCGTTCCGCACATTGGCGCGGCTCCGCCGGTTCTGGTCCGCTCACGTGGATGCTCTCAAACGCCACCTCGACCGCATGGATCGATCCACACGAACGAAAAGGGAGACAAGGAGAAGAAGATGACCGATCGCGAGCAGTACACACCGGGTCCGGCCAGCGGAGCGCAGATACGAAAGGACGGAGAAAAGTGGACGCTCATTCTGGTCAGAGAACTGCGCCACCCGCCGGAAAAAGTCTGGCAAGCGCTAACCGACCCGGCGCACCTGCGCGAGTGGGCGCCCTTCGTAGCCGATGGGAGCCTGGGTACGGTCGGAGCCCCGGTGAATCTCACCTGGGTGGGAAGGCCCACGCCGATCGAAACGACAGTGACGCGAGCCGACGCTCCCAGGTTGCTGGAGTACGGCGATATCCGGTGGGAACTCGAAGCCTTCGGTGGCGGCACGCGCCTCACGCTGTGGCACAGCATCGATCGCCGCTTCATCTCGTGGGGCGCCGCGGGCTGGCACATTTGTTTCGACGTCCTGGAGCGGCTCCTCGCGGGTGAGCCGATTGGACGCATCGTCGGCGCCGAGGCCATGAAGTCCGGCGGCTGGCAGCGATTGAACGCCGAGTACGCCAAGCAGTTCGGCGTTGAAACGCCCAACTGGCTGCCTCAGGCGGCTCAAAAGTCGTGAATCGAGAAAATCGCAAAACAATGCACCGTGCAATCGAGAGGAGGTCCCAATGAACTGGAACAAATGGATTCGGCAGACCCACCGCTGGCTGTCCATGGCCTTTACGGTGGCCGTCATCGTCAACATCGTCGCCGTGGTACAGGGGAAGTATAGCTCCAGGGTGGGCCTCCTGGCGGTGTTCCCGCTCGCCTTGCTCCTGCTCACCGGTCTCTACTTGTTCGTGCTGCCGTATGCCACCAGGTGGGGCAGCGGGCGGCGCACCGATTGAACGGGCGGCCGGCCGCACGACGATGGCCCGGAGGTGTGGGGCTGGGCGGCTGCCACCGGCGTGCTCTGGGGGCTCTCGTTTCTTCTGGCGCCGCCTGCAGGCCGCGCCGGTGAGCGCCTGACCGCGCACCGCCGGCGGTTTAGGTCGTAGGACTGCGAGGAGGCGGCGACGTCGGCGATGCTGAACCCGTTGAGTCGAGAGGGCAGCGTGGGGATGTTGTTCACCAAGGCCACCCACTGCGAGAAGTCGACCGAGTACGCCAGGCGCCGAGGATGACCACGTTGTTCGCGCCCGCATTGCGCACGGCCTCGAGGAGCGACGCCATGTCGGCGACGTTGTAGGCGTTTTGTGCGACCTACCCTCTCGTTGACTCTGACCTTGAATTTGCTGTTGTCATGCATTCATCCCTATTAAGGGCAGGTATACACTGGTCTAATCCACTCGCCGGTGGTAGGCTTGGGGTTGGCGGTGATCCCCATTCGGGAGATTGGAAGCGTCGTTCATCCCGCGAGGTTAGAGATGGGGAGAGGCACTTGATGCTGTTCCGATTCTATTGTGATGAAAGCTACGATGGTTGCCCTCCGAGCAAGGCACGACGCAATTCAGCACTTCCGTCGTATGAGCCGAGAACTTATGTAGTGGCCGGGTTCTTTTCGGATGAGAGGACCTGGGACGACCTAGAGAGCCGCTGGTCCGCGGTTAATGATACATTCCACGTACCTCGCTTCCATGCGTCCCACCTTAACGGGAAAAAACACGAATACGAAGGCTGGGACGATCAACAGAAAATCGCCTACAGCGCCGAATTGCTGAGGATCATTAGAGCCCATGGCAAAATGATGCATGCTTTCACTTGTGGAATGTTGGCTGACAAATACCGGGACATTATCAGCGACGCTGGTCGAGAAAAGCTGGGCCATCCATATCTGGCGTGTTTCGGAACATGCATCGCGCGAGTTGCCGATGCGATGGACCAAGGTCGCTTCTCCTCTCAGGATCGAATAGCGGTGATCATTGATCGCAACGAATTTCAAGCTGAGGCAGTCAAGCTTTTCAACCATCTGAAGGATAATCCGCAATTTCCCTATCATCATCGACTGGCGACCTGCACGCCGGGGGATTCTGGAGAGATTCCGGCCCTGCAAACTGCTGACCTGATTGCTTACGAAGTATTCAAACGCCTTGATGTCAACCGCGATACCAATGCAGCAGAGATGCGAAAGGTGTTTTCTCTTCTCGTGGAGACTATCGGTTATGATGGTGGGAACTATTTCAGTGAAAGGATTCTGCGTGAACTGAAGCCCGGAATAGAATCGGCTGTGTGTCGCCCTGGTGGACTCGTAGTAATCCCTCCCCAAGAGGAGACTGGGGCGGAACTAAAATGAGAAGCGATGGTAGCGGGACGAGAGTCGATCCTTCCCTACTCGCTAGTGTGCGTTAACACGGGCGAAGCCATCACCGAGGAGGATCTGGTGGAATTCAGGCTGCTTTATGAGGGTGAATTGCTTTCGTCCGGCAACAGGCCAAAGCCAAAAAACAAGCACGCAATCAGGAGAAAACTGCATCCGCAACTACGTCGCCTCTGGCAGACCAAGAACAATTTGCGTCAATACGCTGAGCATCTTGGCAGTTCAGTGGATCCGCATGGAGGAACTGAAGAGGAGCGCATCAAAAGAGGCATTGCCGGTCTGGGTGCTAGCTGGCCCATAGCCGGTTATAACTTCGTCCCGCTGGTTACCAGTCGGTGGGCACTCAGATGCAGTGTGGACATCCTTCTTCTTCGGCCCGATGAGACACAGGTAATTCACAGCGACGGTGGCGATCTAGACGGAAAGGTAAAGACCATATTCGATGCACTTCAAATCCCCAGGAGCTTGGAGAGCGCAGGCGGAATTGGCCCACAAAAAGACGAGGAACCATTTTATTGTTTGCTTGAGGATGATAAGTTAATTTCCGAAGTGCATGTGACTACTGACCAACTACTATCTTTGCCGGAACATAGACGGCCAGAAGCAAGCGACTCGTTTGCGATCATGCATGTGAAAATCAATCACCGGGGTGGCGGCCCATTTGACCGGTGGTTCGACTAGAGGCTGAGCGCACCTAAAATAGATGCGAGAGTTGGAGCTATACATGAAGAAACCCGTCCCGGTGGAGTCTGCCTCTGCATTAATCGACGAGAAGATCAAGGGACTTGGGGACTGGCGCGGGAAGACGCTCGCGAAAGTGCGCGAAATCGTGCACGAGGCAGACCCTGAGATCGTTGAAGAGTGGAAGTGGATGGGGACCCCCGTCTTCTCCCACGGCGGCATCGTCTGCACGGGAGAGACGTACAAGAGCGTCGTCAAGATGACATTTGCCAAGGGAGCTCGGTTGCAGGACCCTTCCGGTCTATTCAACTCCAGCCTCGACGGGAATGTCAGGCGCGCCATCGACATCCACGAAGGCGGCAAGGTCGATGAGGCCGCCTTGAAGGATCTCATCCGCGCCGCGGTGGCGCTCAATCTCAAGGGCAAGAGCAAGCCGAAGCCCCGGCGAGCGAGCGGCAAGCGGGCCGGCTAGCGTGCGGTTCCTCGCATGCCCTCGGTCATGCGCTGGAACCAGCCGCCAAGGGCTAGCTCGGTGCGGTGGCAGAATGGGCCTGCCCTGGCTGATGGGTTTATGCTCCCCAGGACGGTCCCTGTCGCGAAGGGGCGTTGGAAGGCCGACAAGGCTGGGGCTTGACTTTGCCGGTCATCCGACTTAGGCTTTGCTTGGGTTCTCTCGATCCCAGCTTCGGACAATCTTGAAGCCCTGGCGTCTTTTGCGCCATCCCGCCGAGGCCAGCACAGAGCGCCAGATTCTGTTACCCGCAACATTGGTCGAAACAGACTTCGGACCCTTTCGCCAAGCGATGCCCGCGCACCGAAAGGAGGAAAGACCATGTCAAAGGAAAGGAAGAGTGGAAACCTATCTGCACGCTTGACAATCGATCCCCTGAACCAAGCCGAGCAGAAACTCACCGCCCTCGCTAACGATCTTGGAGAAGAATCCCGCTCAAGAACATGACGACCATCTCTTGCAGCACTGACGTTCACCGCCGTTTCGGCGCCAGCGTTCTTGGCGTGGTCCCAAAGATGCACCTTGACACGGAAGCACAGCACTATATTGGCCTGTCGTGGGCTGACGGCGACCAGGCATCGAAGATCGAGGCTGTTCTAAAATTGAGCAACGGCGAGTTTTCCCGAAATTCACGCCGAGCCACGAGACCGCCCAGGATCGCGGCCATTCCTACCTGGCTTTCATTTGCAGCACGGTGATGGAGTAAGGCGGAAAGGTGCGCGTGAACCTCGTGCTCAGGCCGTCGATGGGGGTGGCGACGGGCACGATCTTGAGCGGCTCGGCGATGGAGTTGGTGCCGTCGGGACTGGGCGCGCTCATGGCAATCGACTGGCCCTTGGGATCGAGCGAGCCCAGGCCGCCGACCTCGATGCGCACGGCCTGAGGCATGGCGGCGCGGTTCACGATCTTCAGAAAGATGTTGTGGGTTCCACTGTCGAGCGTGGCGTTGAAAAACAGCGTGGGAACCTGCTGCGGCGGAGGTGCTTGGGGCGGAGTGGCAGGCGGTTCACCGTTGGGTCCCTTGCGGCCGGCGGGCGTGGACGGCTGCCACAGGCGTGTCGGAACGTCCTGGGCGACAATCGGCAGGACTAGGTCGCCGTGGTAGAGGCTGAACATCTTCTGCGCGTAGTAGGCCGGAGATCCATAGCTGGTAAGCGTGTCGTACCCAATCAGGTCGGTACGCCACTGCATGGCGTCTTTGTTTACGTTGACGAAGAGGGGAGCGTAGCTGGACATGATCACCAGGTCGGAATTGCGCTCCATGCCGGTCATCCACGCGGCATCGCCAAGGGCAGCGCTCATGTTGGGCGTAGGGGAGCCGACACGGGTGGCCCATTCGCCCACGAAGACTTTAGGGCCGGTGCGCGGGCGCGAATCGTACATGTGCGCGGTGGAGGCCATGAGGTCCTCGGAGTTGCGGTAGTAGTGCTCGTCGATAACGTCGGGCGTGCGGGCGGTGACGCGGGTGGTGGCGATGAGCTGCAACTTGGGATATTTGGCCTTGATAGCGTCGTAGAACCGGGTGAAACGGCCGTCGTAGGTTCCGCCGCCGGCACGGTCGAATTGGTCCTCGTTGCCGATCTCGACGTAGGTGAGGGGGAACGGGGCGGGATGGCCGTCCTTGGTGCGGCGCGCTCCCCAGGTGGACGCGGCGGGGCCGGTAAGATATTCGATTTCGTCGAGGGCGTCCTGCACGTAAGGTGCAAGGTCGGGGCCGGGAGCGACGCGCTGGCCACGGAGAGAGTAGCCGGCATAGACGGCGAGCACGGGCTCCATATGGAGGTCTTCGCACCATTCCAGGAATTCCAGCAGACCCATGCCGTCGGTGGACCAGTACCGCCAGGCATCGTCCATGTGGCCCGGGCGCTGAGGGACGCCGTCCAGGGTCTTCTTCCAGTCGAAGCGCGTGGCGATGGTATTGCCCTCCAGGTAGTTGCCGCCGGGGAAGCGCAGGAAGGCAGGCTTCATATCGGCTAGCAGTTGCATGATGTCTTTGCGATTGCCGTTGGGGCGATTGTCGAAGGTTGGAGGGAAGAGAGAAACCATGTTGAACCAGACGTCACCGGGGTTGGCGGCGGTGATTGTCAGGTGGTTAGTGGCCGAGACGGGAGCGCTGCGGGTGTTGAGGACCGCTTGGTACTTCCTCCATGTCTCTGTCAGGCCACCGATCTGGGCGGTGGCGTAAGTGGTGGCGCCGTCGTCACTCACGATGGCAATGGAGAGTGGCCCTTTGAATCCGGGGGCTGCTTTGGCGTAGAACGAGGCGCGGTAGCGGGCGTTCGGCCGCACGGGGATGCCCCAGAATCCTTCATTGGCAATGCCCACGCGCTGGTTGCCCGAGGCCTGGGCGATGGTTAGCTTGAGACTGATAGGGAGGGCATCGTTGAACTTCTGCGAGGGGTCGAGGGCAATCGATCCAACGCCGCCGCGCTCCTGGACCAGAGTCCAATGGACCGGTTCCTTGGAATCCTCCATCAGGGTGCGGTTGCGCACCAGCTCGGCGTACAGCCCACCTTCGTAGGAGAAATTGATCTCTTCGGTCATCAGTCCGTAAAGCCTGGGGCTGACGTGGGCGGCCACCTGGCCGGCCTTAATCTGCAGAACGGCGGGGCCGGCTGACTGGGCGGGCAGGTTGGCGGGCATCCAGGCGACCGCGATCCAGGCGAGTACGCTTAAAGATTTCGCGAGATTTATCCGCAACATGGCTTGGGTCTACTATAGCTCTTGCGCCTTACCGCGGGTTTTGCCGGTTGATTGTAACGAAAAACCGGTGACAAAAAACCGGTGACAGGCTACGTGTTTCCCGTTTCTTTAAGGGATCGCCAGTTCGGTCCGCTGCCGCGGTGCTGGTCTGAGCTACTGCGGCGAGGACGAGCAAGAAAAATGGGGGGCTGGGGGGCAGACGGGGCGTTATCCAGCTCAAGAGCGGAATCTCGGAAACGTCCCCGTGCCTCCACGTTCACGTCATCTGGCCTGACAACGCCCACTGGCGGGTGTGCGTCGAGTGTGGCGGGCCTGGGTCGCGTTCTGAGGGGGGCGTAGGACAGACGGAGCTTTTCCTGATTCCTGCAGCGCCCGTCCTGGCGTTGCTTCGATCACCCGGCCTTTGTGCCGTCAATCCACAGTTCGAGTTCCATTCGCGAGCTATGTTGTAATCCGCCTCGTTTCTGTGATATTGCGCTTGTCCAAAGGTCTCGGCAACGTTGCGGAGGTGGAGTGCGACAGTTTTTCCCGGACCCTCGGGCGGCTTTGTCTTGAAGTAGTTGTTGAGTTCCGTGACCTTCTTGTCGGCTGCCTGCTTCATCGGACCATGGTCGAATACGCGTCCAAGGGCGGCGCGTAATTCCGGCCGCTGCCAGTTTGCGGTGGCTTCCGAAATGAGCAGATGAAACAGGGCATAGTACGCTGTGGAGACGGCTCTGCGTAAGCTAGGCTGGTGAGGAGAGTCAGGGTGAAGGTTAGCGAGTTCTTGGGCCAGCTCAAGTAATTCCTCGGCGTAGGCCACTGTTCACGCCCACCGTCTGGCCTGCTCCGACTGTGTCAGGAAGTTGAAGTAGGGGAGCACTCCCCATTCCTCGAGTGGCTGTACTTGCTGGACGATAGATTCCGAAATCTGTCTGGTGAGAGGGAGAAGTTGGGCGCGTGGAATTCCGTCGGCCAGAACGATCTCAAAAAAGACAGCCGATTCTCCATTCCAGTCGTTCCCGAGCGTAGGCGTCACGCTAACGACATGCGGCCGCAAGGCACCGGCCGCTTGGGCGACAGCCGCAAAAAACTGTGGTTGCTGTGCGAAAGCCTTCGCGAGGTACATCAATTAATTATTACGCATCTCGCTGCAGTCTGCCGAAACCCCGTGGGAGACAACAAAGGCTCGCCGTGGCGCATTTTAGAGGTGCTGCCGGAGGGGCGACTTCCACTCGGTCGTATAACGCCCCAAGGCGCGGATCTGGAGGCTCGACGCACTCCCGCGTTCCGTTCTGAGAAGTCGGGTAATGCGCCAAATGTTCACGCATTGCCAGAAGTCGGACGCGGGACTGCGGGCGGAACTGTCCGTCCTCCCGGACAAAATTGACGGCCATGGCAGCGAATTCCGCGTTAAGTTGGCCCTTATGAACGGGGGCCTTCGGCGGTGCGGGGGGCCTCGTCCCGCAGCTCTCCTCGGGAGTAAAGTTCCGCTCACCGGCGGAGAGCCGGCCGGGGGGCCGGCTGCGGACCAGGGGGTCCGCCCTACTTAGCGGGTATGCGGCAGTGGGCGCGAGTGTCCGCGCCGCATGCGCTTCAGTTGCCGTACTCTGGCGGGGCCATCAGGGTCAGGGCGTCGGGCACGATGCGGACGGTGGCGGGCAGACGGCCGGCCAGCTCGCCATCGATCTGGACGAATACCGGCTGGTCGTCCGCGGCGGCGAGGGTGGCTTCGCGGGTGCGCACCACGGCCACGCCTTTCATGTTCTCCACCCGGTTCAGCATCAGGCCGGTGAAATACTTCACGTAGCGCAGGGTGGAATCGCCCTGGAAGAGCACCATTTCGAACTGGTCGTCGAAGAGACGAACGCTGCGGGCGATTTCGAAATCGCCGCCATAGTTGCGCACTTTACTCAATAGGCCAAAGGAGCAGCGGCGGTGCTGGGACACGCCATCCACTTCATAGGCGACGTCGAACTGCTTCAGGCGCCGGCCCAACATGCCCCACCCTGCCACCCAGTAGGCGAACTTGCCGGTGCGGGCTTTGAGACGCGGATCGACGCGGCCGACGATCTGGGCATCCAGGCCGACGCCGGCCATCAGCAGGAAATAGCGGGTGACGCCGCCGGCGCAGGTCAACTGGCCGACCGAGATTCGGCGTGGCCGGCAGTCGCCCAGGCGAGCGGCCACCCGCTCCAGCCGCGAGCCCAGCTTCATTTCCGTGGCCAGCACGTTGGCCGTGCCGCCGGGCAGAACGGCCAGGGGCACGTCGGAATGCACCATCCCCTCCACCACCTCGTTCACGGTGCCGTCGCCGCCCGCGGCCAGCACCAAGTCCGTGCCGCGGCCAATGGCTTCGCGGGCAATGTTTCCGGCCGTGCCGGGACCGGTGGTAGGCGCAACGGTGACGTTATGACCCTGGCGCTTCAGAACCTCGACCGCACGCCCGATCAGCTCCGATCCGTTGTTCCCGAATTTTCCCGCGAAGGGGTTGTAAACCAGCAGGCTGTTGCCGAAACGAATGATAGAGGGCTCCAGTTTCCCGTTCCAATTATAAGCTCGTTCAATTATAAACTGTGGTTAGAGACAAATGAGCAGCCCAACCTCCGATCCCGCGCGCGAAGTGGAACGGTTGCGCGACGAACTGCGCCATCACGAATATCTTTATTACGTTGCCGACAAGCCCGAGATCTCCGACGCCGAGTACGATGCGCTGATGCGCCGCCTGATGGAGATCGAAAAGCAGCATCCCGAATTGGCATCGCCCGATTCGCCCAGCGAGCGCGTGGGCGGCCAGCCGAGGGAGGGTTTCGTCAAGGTCCGCCACAGCTCGCCCATGCTCAGCCTGGACAATGCGCTCAGCGAGGCGGAGTTGCGCGATTTCGACCGGCGCGTCAGGGAATTGCTGGGCGGCGAAGACTACCGCTACATGGCGGAGCTCAAAATGGACGGCCTGTCCACCGCCATGCGCTATCGCAAGGGCCGTTTTGTGCAGGCGGTGACCCGCGGCGACGGCGAAGTCGGAGAGGACGTCACCGAGAACGCCCGCACCATCCGCTCGTTGCCGCTGCGCGTCGAAGCCGCCGCGGGCTTACTGGACGCGTTCGAGGCGCGCGGCGAAACCGTGATGAACCGGCGCGCCTTCGAACGCTTGAACGCGGAGCGCGACGAAAACGGACAAGCGCGATTTGCCAATCCGCGCAACGCGGCGGCGGGCTCGTTGCGCGTTCTGGAACCCCGCGTGACGGCTTCGCGGCGGCTGGATTTCTATCCGTATTTCCTGTTGGCCGATGGCGAGCCCGCGCTGGCCAGCCAGTCCGAGGCGCTGGATGCGCTGGAGAAGCTGGGCTTCAAAGTGAATCGCTACCGGCGGCTCTGCCGCGGCGTGGACGAAGTGCTGGAGTTTTGCGCCCGCTGGGAAGCGGCGCGCGAGACCCTCCCCTATGAGATCGACGGCGTGGTAGTGAAGGTGGATTCGGTGGCGCAGCAGCGCGCCCTGGGCTTTACCGCTAAGGCGCCGCGCTGGGCCATCGCGTACAAGTATCCGGCGCGGCAGGCAAAGACGCGTGTCACCGGGATCGAAGTCCAGGTGGGCCGCACCGGAACGCTTACGCCGGTTGCGGTATTGGAGCCGAAGGAAGTGGGCGGGGTGACGGTTTCGCGCGCCACCCTCCACAACGAGGATGAAATCGAACGGCTGGGGCTCGAGATTGGCGACGAAGTGGTGATCGAGCGCAGCGGCGACGTGATTCCCAAAGTGGTGCGCGTGAGCGTGCAGGGCTCGCCGCGCAGGCCGTTTCGCATGCCCGAGCGCTGCCCGGTATGCGGCGGCACGGTGGTGCGCGAGGAAGGCGAAGCCGCCAGCCGCTGCATCAACACCAACTGCAAGGCGCGCCTGAAGCAATCCATCCTGCATTTCGCCTCGCGCGGGGTGATGAATATCGACGGCCTGGGCGAGGCGCTGGTCGATCAACTGGTCGACAAAGACATCGTCCAGAACGTGGCCGACCTGTATTCTCTTACCGTGGACCAGTTGAAGGATCTCGAGCGAATGGGCGCCAAATCCGCCGCCAAGCTGGTGGATAACATCGAGAAGTCCAAACAGAATCCCCTGCCGCGGGTTTTGGCGGCGCTGGGGATTCGCTTTGTGGGCGAGCGCACCGCCACTCTGTTAGGCAACTTCTTCGGCGAGCTGGATGCGATCGCTGCGGCCAGCGTGGAAGAGCTGCAGGAAGCTCAGGAAGTGGGCCCCAAGGTGGCGGAGAGCATTTACCAGTTCTTCCGCGAGCCGCGCAACCGCAGCCTGGTGGAAGGACTGCGGGATGCCGGCCTGGTGTTTCACCAGGAGACCACGCGCGCCATCCGAGGACCCTTCCACGGCCTCACCTTCGTGCTCACCGGAAGCCTGTCTACGCTGACTCGCGAGGAAGCCAAGCGGCGCATCGAAGCCGCCGGCGGCAAGGTGGCCGGCTCGGTGAGCAAGAAAACCAACTACGTGGTGGCCGGCGCGGACGCGGGATCGAAACTGGCCAAGGCGAGGGAATTGAACATCGCCATCATGAACGAAGAACAGTTGCTGGGGCTGCTGGGGGAGTGACGATTCGGGGTGAAAGGCCTTTCAGGTGGGACACAGATAAACGCAGATAAAGAACTAAAGGGATTTATCTGAGTTCATCTGTGTTTATCTGTGGCTAGAATTTGATTTTTTCTCCGCTCCTAACGGTCGCGGGTCGGTCTCTACACGAAATAGTCTTTGACTTTGTCGAACAGCCCTTTTTCGGTGGGCGCGTTATCCGCCGGGAGAGAATCGCGAAGCTGCTCCAGCAGTTTTCGCTGGTCGCGGGTGAGGCGCGTGGGGACGCGTACGCTCACGTGCACGTGCAGGTCGCCGCGCCCGCCGCCGTTGAGGATGGGCACACCCTTGTGGCGCAGCCGGAATTGGTCGCCGTTTTGGGTGCCCTCGGGAATCTTCAGGCGGTGGAGTCCTTCGAGGGTGGGAACCTCGATTTCGGCGCCCAGCGCGGCTTGGCCGAAGTTGACGGGAATGGTGCAGTGCAGATCGTTTTCGTGGCGCTCGAAAAACGCGTGCTCCTTGACCTTGAGGAAGACGTACAGGTCGCCGGGAGGGCCTCCCGCCGGGCCCGGGTTGCCTTCGTTGGCCAGCCGGAGACGGGTGCCGTCATCCACGCCCGCGGGAATATTGATTTTCAGCTTCCGCCGCACCTGGCGGTGGCCCTGGCCGCGGCACTCGATGCAAGGGTTGCGGATAATCCGCCCGGTGCCGATGCAGGTATTGCAGGTCCGGCGGATGGAGAGAAAGCTCTGCTGGTAGAGCACCTCGCCGCGGCCGTGGCAGGTGGGGCAGGTCGCCGGGCCGCTGCCCGGTTCCGAGCCGCTGGCGTGGCAGCGTTCGCAGGGCTCCATGCGGGGCACCTGGATTTCCGCGGTCAGGCCGAAGATGGCTTCGTCGAAGGCGATCTCCAGGTCGTAGCGCACGTCTTCGCCGCGCTCGGCCCGGGCGCGCCGCCGTCCGCCTCCGAACAGGTCGCTGAAGCCGAAGAAATCGCCCAGAATATCGCTGAAATCGGCGAAAGTGTCGGGATTGAAACCCGCCCCGCCCGGCGAGCCTTGCAGACCCGCGTGGCCATAGCGGTCGTACGCCGCCCGTTTCTGCCCATCGCTCAGGACGCTATACGCTTCCGAGGCTTCCTTGAAGCGCTCCTCCGCGTCCGGGTTATCGGGATTCCGGTCCGGGTGGTATTGCAACGCCAGCCGGCGATAGGAACTCTTAATCTCCGATTCGCCGGCTTCCTTGGACACGCCTAGAATTTCGTAGTAGTCTCGTTTCGACACCGGATTTGCCATTACGGTCGGACCGCTACCTTCACCATCGCCGGCCGGAGCATCCGGCCCTTGAAGTTATAACCCCGTTGATACTCGGTCAGGATGGTTTGATCCTCCACATCCTGGCTCTCTTCGCGATCCACCGCCTGGTGCAGGTTCGGATCGAACTTCTGGCCGGCGCTCTCGATCGGCTCCAGCCCAATCTTTTTGAGGCCGTCGTACAGGCGCTGGTAAATCAACTCCACTCCTTTGGCGTAGTTGGCGCCGGCGGTCTCTACTTTGAGAGCGCGTTCGAAATCGTCCAGCACCGGAAGGATGTCCCGCACCATGTCCATGGCCGCGAATTGCAGGTACTCGGAGCGCTCGCGCTCGCCCCGGCGGCGGGCGTTGTCGAACTCGGCGCGCGCCCGCAACAGGCGGTTTTCCAGCTCGGACTTCTCCGCCAGTAGGCGATCCCGTTCCGCGGCCAGTGCCGCAAGGTGGGATTCGGGCGTTTCCACCGGCAAGGCGTCGCAAGGAGACACGTCGGAAACGTTCGATTCGGGGTCTTGAGGTTCCACTGTTTCTAGCCTACCAAAAGCGTCAATTCCATCAAACACGACCCGCGGCCGCGAACAGCCGCGGAAAACCATTTGAGCCACGGATGGACACGGATACACACGGATAAAACCAGTAACGTAGTTTGTTTTTATCTGTGTCCATCCGTGTTCATCCGTGGCCTATCTCTTCGTCCGGTTCCGTTTCAGAACTGGGCGCCGGCCAAGGCCCGGCTGGTTTGCAGCACGGCCGCCATGGCGCGCTCATAGTGCATGCGCATCGGGCCGAGAACGGCCACCTTGGCAGGCTGCCCGCTCGCCATCCGGACGTTCATCCCGATCAAGGCCAGATCTTTCATCGCCGGATGGGCTTCTTCCAGTCCCACGCGTACTTGCAGCTCGAAGGAGGGCTCTTCCAGAAAGCGGTCCAGCAGCTCGATCAGGCGCTTTTTTTCTTCCAAAGCCCGCAGCAGTTCGCGCAGTTTCTCGCGGGTGATCGGCAGATCCAGCCCAACCAGGTTCGACGCCCCCTCCATGTGCACTTCCGGCGTCACTTCCACATCCAGCAAGCCCTTCTGAAAGAGCATTTGCAGCTTGCGCAGCACGGCGTCGTAAAGCGCCCGTTCCTCCAGCATGCGGCGCAGCAGCTCGCGCCGCGCCTCGCCCAATTGCCAGCCGGAAAAGTTGCGATTCACGTAATTGCGGATGGAAATCAGCTCCTCGCCCGATACCGGCTCGTCCAGCGTGACCACGCGATTGTGCACGTCGCGATCGCGCGTCACCAAGACCATCAGCACCCGGCTGTCGGAGAGCGGAATCAGCTCGATCTGGTCCAGTTCCTGGGTTAGGGAGGGGATCGCCGCCGCAATGCCCACGTTCCGCGTCATTTCCATCAGCACCTGGCTCGAGCGTTCGACCCGTGCGCCCAGGGTCGGCAAGCCGCTGAACTCGGTCCGCAGCCGGTCCGATTCGCTCCCCGCCACGCGCGACGCCGTGAGCAAGCTCACATAGAGCCGGAAGGCTTTCTCAGTCGGCACCCGGCCGGCCGAAGTATGCGGTTGGGTGAGGTACCCCTCGTCCGCTAAGTCCGCCATTACGTTACGGATGGAAGCCGGACTGAGGCTTTCGGTGCGCAGCCGCGAGAGGGTGCGCGACCCTACCGGTTCCCCCGTCTCGATGTACATTCGGACGATGGAACCCAGGATCTCCCGGTGCCGCATTCGGAGGTTGGTTTCCGTGCCCATTCAAGTGCGCGATTTACACTTTCCCTACATCCGATTGTAACGCACTGAAATCAAAGGGTCAAGATACCGGTTTGCGTGTTCCAGTACCTCCCATGCGATTTCGCCCACGCGCGGCCGAACTTGCTAGAATAACCCTTTCCACTCAAGGAGGTTCCACGCGATTGTGGCGGCTCTGAAAAGCCTCGTGCGTATTTTCAGCTACCTGTTCCACCTGGTACTAACGCTCTTTCTTCTCGCCGTGGCCGCGCTGGCGATGGCTTCGCCGACGGTTTTCCTCCGCCTGGATATGCTGCCCTGGACCGGTCCGGCCCTGCTGCGCTGGCTATTGCTTGGATCGCTCTTCGGATTGTTCAGCGTGGTGTTGGCCGTAGCGGGAAAGCTGCGGGGGCTGTTCTTGATTTGGGCTTTGGCGGTGCCGGCGCTAATGGTGAAGGGCTACATCTTCAGCGGTTACCGCTTCACACCGCGTGGCGCCGAGCTGGCGGCCGGTTTGCTGGCTGGCTCGCTGATCGCGTTCGCCGGCGCCTGCCTGCAATGGCCGCGCCGCCCCCCGCAGTGACAATAAGCCTGGCGATAAGCGAACCGCCGCCGGCGAGGATCGTTACGCGACCTTCTGAACTTTGCCCGAGCGAATGCAGGAGGTGCACACGCGCATGCGCTTACCGGCCCCATTGACCAACGCGTGGACCGACTGCAAATTCAAGTTCCAGCGGCGCTTGGTGACGTTATGGGCGTGACTGATCTTGTGCCCGAATAGCGGTTTGCGCCCACACACCTCGCATACCTGTGCCATAAGACAGAAATCTCCTCGATGAATCTAAACAAATAGTTTACCAGGAGAGCGGCGGGCAGGGCAAGATTCCCTGGGACGCCAAACCGGAATTGAGTGCAAATGGCCTAAGGCCGCATACTTCTCGCAACGGCGCACGCGGTGTAACTGGTGGGGCGGCCCCCTGGTCCGCGCGGGACGAGCCCTCGTCCCGCACCTCTCTCCACAAGAATCAAGCTCCGCTACCGGCGAAAAGCCGGCCGGGGGCCGGCTGCGGACCAGGGGATCCGCCCTACAACTTATGCGGGTGTCGCATGGAGACCAAAGTATGCGACATTATGCAAATGACCGTCCCCCGCACGGAGGAGCGCCTCCAGACCCGCCGCAAACACCCCGTCGCTTCCCCAACTAACGGAAATCAGCTTTCCGCGCTGGGCTGGACGGAGCAGGAAATCGACGAGACAAGGTCCAAACTTTCCGACCTTGACGAGGAGTGGAACGATCCGTCGATGGACGCGTACGACAAGCTATAAACACGCTTGAGCTGCGTTCTCGTCCTACTGGTTCCCCCGCCCACCGCGCCCCGGCCGCGGCATTTGCGCTTGGGTCAGCAGGGCGTCGAATTCGGCGCGCGTCATTTTCAGTTTCTCCGGATGGGCGTCGATCCACTTGGCGAATGCCGCGAATTTTTGCGCCGTCCAGCCGCCTTCGAATTCGGCGCCGTTGGTGCCCTGGCGGTTCAGCTCAAAGTTGAAGGCATCCTGAAGATTGGTGAACTCCGCTCTGGCGATGGCGTTGGCGGCAAGCACGGCGGGGATGAAGATAACGCCGTCCTGCTTGGCCAGCACCAGGTCGCCCGGCAGCACCACCGCCCGGCCGATGCGCACCGGCACATTGATTCCGGTCAATTGCATTTGCGCCCACGCGGAAGGATCGTAGCCGCGGTAAAAGCCATTCAGATTGGCGATCTCGCGATTCTCCTCCGCATCGCGAATGCCGGCGTCGAACACGAAGCCGGAATGGGTATGGGCGGCGATGCCGCTGCCGAGATTGGAGCCGATGATGGTGCCTTCGACAATTTTTCCGTAGCCATCGACGACCATGGTGTCGCCCATTCTCAGTTCGTTGATGACCCAGCTATTGGTTCCGCTCACGCGGCCCTCCGCTTTGCCCTCGGCGCCGACGGCCGCGGCCATGTCCGGCCGGCGCGGCATGAATTGCGCGGTGAGGGCGCGGCCGGCAAAGGGCTTGTCGATATGCAGACCCTGCCAGCCGGATTCGAACTGATTCACGTAGCCCTGGCCGCGCAGGTATTCCCAAACATCCTCGATGGAAACATCGAGGGCACGCTCGAGCAGGCTGTCGGCCACCTTCGGCCGGCCGTCCGGGAAGCGCTCGCCCTTCCAGTCCGAGGTGTAGAACAAAATCTGTTCCTTGGTCTGTTTAATCTGGGCGAAGGCCGTGGACGACGCCAACAGCGCGCAGGCTATCGAAACGATCGAAACGGAGACTCTCATGGTGCTTTTCATAATACCCTCTCTTGCTAGCGCGCCGGCAAGGGGGTCGGAACGGGTTCCGGCCGATCGAGTCCGTAGATGCTCCAGCTATGCTTCGCCCAATGAATCGTGCCGCTAAATCAATTCGAGCCGATGAACGCCGACACCGTTATTGGTTTCTCATCCGTGTTTATCTGTGTTCATCCGTGGCTAGAATTGTTTTTTTTCACACCTGTTCGGGCCTGGGGGCGCGGCGCCCTACTTCAACTTTTCCAGCCTCTTGCGGATCTCCGCCGCGTTCTTGGCGTCCGATGCCAACTCCAGGTATTTCGAGTAGGCCTCTTTAGCCGCTTGCGGGTTTTTCAGCCTTTCTTCCGCCTCGCCCAGCCGCAACCACGCTTCGCTATTGCCGTCGTTCCACTTGGTGGCTTCTTTGTAGCGGCCGGCGGCGGCCCGAAAATTGTGTTTCTTGGCGTACTCGTTGCCGATATCCACGCTCTTCTTCGACTGCAGCGGGTTAAAGGAGTACGAATCGACCGAGAGCGACGCATCTTCCTCCGGCGGATCCTCTTCCGCTCCCGTGGCTTGCGCGGCGGGGCGCTCCTTCTTCAAGGTAGTGTTATTCGGCGGAGGCTGCTGCGAGGTGGTGTTTTGTGCCTGCAGAAGGCACACCGCGGCAGCTAACAGCACCAAGACCCAGCGTGACATAATTTTATTATAGCCGCCCCTCCATGGACCTCCGCGAAAAGGCCGCGCAACTGCCTCTCGAGCCAGGCGTGTATCTGTACAAAGACGCCGCCGGCCGGGTGATCTACGTCGGCAAGGCCAAGAGCCTCCGCCACCGCGTGCGTAGCTATTTTTCCGAAGACAAACTGGCCGACGTGAAGACCGGCACGCTCATCTCCGAGGCCGCCGACCTGGATTACATCCTCGTCGATAACGAAAAAGAAGCGCTCGCCCTCGAGAACAATTTCATCAAGCAATACAAGCCGCGCTTCAACATTCTCTTGCGCGACGACAAGACCTACCCCTACGTCAAGCTGACCCGCGAGCGTTTTCCGCGGGTTTACGTGACTCGCCGCCTGCGCAAGGATGGCGCCACCTACTTCGGCCCGTTTTTTCCCGCCAACCTGGCGCACCGCCTGGTGCATTTCATCCATCGCCATTTCCAAGTGCCTTCCTGCAAGGTGGATCTGACCCGCTTTCATCCCAAGCCGTGCCTGCAATACCACATCCACCGCTGCCTGGGTCCGTGCGTGGAAGGGCTCACTACCGACGATGCTTTCTCGGCCGCCGTGCGCGATACCCGCCTGTTCCTGGAAGGCCGCCACGGCGACCTCGCCCGCGAGTTGCGCGCCCGCATGCAAGAAGCATCGGCGGAGATGCGCTTCGAAGAAGCCGCCGGTCTGCGCGACCTGCTCTCGACGGTGGAAGAGATCGAGGAGCGCCAGAAGGTCGCCGCCGCCAAGGGCGACGACATCGATATCCTGGCCAGCTATGCCGAGCCGCCGCTGGTCGCGCTCAACCTGTTTCACCTGCGCCACGGCCAGGTGGTCGACCGGCGCGAGTTTTTTTGGGAAGACCAGCCGTCGTTCGATCCGCCCGAGTTCTACTCCACCCTGCTGCAGCAGCTTTATCTCGACGCCCAGTATATTCCCACCGAGATTCACGTGCCGGTGGATTTCGAAGACCGCGAAGCACTGGAAGAGCTGCTCAGCGAGAAACGCAACCGCAAGGTGGAGATTCGCACCCCCCAGCGCGGCCAGAAGAAGGCGCTGTTCGATATGGTGGAGAACAACGCCAAACACAGCTTCGATGCCCGCTTCCGCGTGTTGAAACCATCTTCGCGCGCCATTCGCGAAGCCTTGCAGGACGCCCTCAATCTGCCGTCCGCGCCGGAACGCATCGAATGTTTCGATATCTCCCACATCCAGGGCACCGACAAAGTCGCCAGCATGGTGGTGTGGGAAGACGGCCGCATGAAGAAGGCCGACTACCGCAAGTTCATCATCAAAACCGTAGTGGGCAACGACGATTTTGCCAGCATGCGGGAAGTCGTCGCGCGCCGCTACGCCAGGTTGAAGGAAGAAGGCAAGCCCATGCCCGGCCTGGTGCTGATCGATGGCGGGCTGGGCCAGTTGCACTCCGCCGCCGAATCGCTCGAAGCGCTTGGCTTTGCCGATCAGCCGCTGGCCTCCATCGCCAAGCGCGAGGAAATCATCTACGTCTACGGCCAGGAGGACGAGCCGGCGGTGCTGGACCGGTTCTCGCCCATCCTGCACCTGGTGCAATCCATTCGCGACGAGGCCCACCGCTTCGCCGTCACCTTCCACCGCTCGCGCCGCAACGCCCGCGCACTGACCAGCGAGCTGGACCAAATTCCGGGCGTGGGCGCGAAGACTGTGGCCAAACTGCTCAGGCAATTCGGCAGCCTAGAGCTGGTGCGCGCCGCCAGCGAAGAAGAACTGGCCGCCTCGGTAGGCCGCGCCGCCGCCCGCCGCATCCAGGCGCATTACGCCGCGCTGTCTCCCCAACTAAACTAACTGCGCGGTTTCGGTTGCGTGCCGTTTCCAGGTGGGACAGACGATCGTTTCTTGTCGTCTGTCGAGCGGCTGGCCTGGCACGGACAGACCGCGAAAAACGACGGCCTGTCCCTCCCTACGGGTACTTTCACCTACAAACCTTAGGCCCGTAAGGGTACTTTCACTGGCAATCGGCGGGACTCCCGGTACTTCCCATACGTCCCCGATTTCTGCTATATAGAGTTAATCCCATGACGCACACGTGTAACAAGACCAACGGCAGCCATGCCCGCTACCGGTTTTCGGTGGAGGAAATCCATACCCGGCCCATGTTCGCCGCCTCCGGACCCAGCCACCACGAAATTGCCGCACTGGCTTATTCGTATTGGGAAGCGGCAGGCCGGCGAATTGGACGCGATTGGGACGACTGGTTTCGCGCGGAACAGGATCTGCGGGCTGGAAGAGTCGCTTACGCCGCCCGTTGAGTTGGTGGGACAGGCGATCGCGACTCATCGTCCGTCAGGCGGTCAAGACCCGAACCCCCGGCCTTAGGGCGATCGCCTGTCCCACTCCCCCAGGCTGTCATTCCCTTCGGGCAATCCCGGAGGCGCCAGAATTTCGCCTGAAAATTCCGCCGGGCTGCGCACATCCACCATTGCACGCGCTCCTCTCTAATCTGATTAAATCATATCGAGAATTAGGAGAACTGCCAAGAGGGCTAGGGCTGGAGGCCAACGCGACGCCGCCAATGCAGCCGGCGCCGGGCGCTCCGCGAAATCGCCCGGCAGGGCGAAAGAAAGTAGCCCAGTGCGTAAGCGCTGGGACACCCAAGAACAGCCCACCCAGCCCCGGAGGGGCGTAAGATTGCGCGCGTCGATGAAAGTGGGGTTGTGCAAACGCTCTTACGCCCTTGCCAGGGCTGGCAAGGCGATTCCCGCAGATCCCAGCGCTTACGCACTGGGCTACTTTCTGTCGCCCTCTCGGGCTAGGCGCCGCTTGCCGCCGGCCCCGGTTTGTCACAATAGCAATGACCATGACTGAACGCCTCTATTACACCGATAGCTACCTGCGCGCCTTCACCGCCAACCTGGTGGAAACCTCGCCCGACGGCCTCACCGCCTACCTCGACCGCACCGCCTTTTATCCCGCCTCTGGCGGCCAGCCCTTCGATACCGGCTCCATCGCGGGCATTGCCGTCGTCGAAGTCGTCGATGAAGACCAGCGCATCGGTCATCGCCTGGCCGCCCCCGCCGCTCCCGGCCCGGTCGAATGCCTCCTCGATTGGCCGCGCCGCTTCGATCACATGCAGCAGCACAGCGGCCAGCACCTGCTCTCGGCCGTCTTCGCCGCAAGCTTCCGCCTCCAAACCGTGAGCTTTCACCTGGGCGCCCAAAGCTCCACCATCGATCTCGAAGGCGACTCTCTCGATGCGCGCCTGGCCGCCGAGGCCGAACGCCGCGCCAACCAACTCGTCTGCGAGAACCGCCCGCTTTCGGTGTCCTTCGAAGAGGCCGCCCAAGCCGCCGATTTGCGCAAGGCTTCCGAGCGCACCGGCGCCTTGCGCATCGTCTCCATCGCCGATCTCGACCGCAGCGCCTGCGGCGGCACGCACGTCGCCGCCACCGGCGAAATCGGCTGCATCCTCTTGCGCAAGCTCGAAAAAGTGCGCAAGACCGTGCGCGTCGAGTTCCTCTGCGGCGCCCGCGCCGTGGCGCGCGCCCATGCCGATTTCGAAGCCCTCAACCGCGCCGCCCAGGCGTTCTCCGCGCCCCTCGACGAGGTCCCCGCGCTAATCGCCTCCCAGCTCGATTCTGCCCGCGTGGCCGACAAGGCCCGCCGCAAACTGGAGCTCGAGGTGGCCGGCTACCGCGGCCGCGAGCTCTACCAAACTTGCCCGGCCGGCGCCGGTGGCATTCGCCGCCACATCGAACGCGCCGCCCGCGGCAACCTCGAAGACCTGCGCGCCGTGGCCCAGAGCTTTACCAGCCAGCCCGCGGCCATATTCCTGGCCGTTTTGGAGGAACCGCCCGCCCTCCTGCTCGCCTCCTCCGCCGATTCCGGTCTGGACGGCGGCGCGCTCCTGAAAGCCGCTCTCTCCGCCGCCGGTGGCCGCGGCGGCGGTACCCCCCGCATGGCCCAAGGCAGCCTCCCCACCCGCGCCCAGCTCGACCAGGCGCTAGCCCGGATTGTGGGCCAGATTGGCAACCTGCCGGCCGATTGTGGTGGCGCAGACTTGAGTCTGTGACGCGGCGTAGCGCCGGCTATCTTTATCGTCGGTGTCCCTTGCCAACCCGTATTTCCGACCCTTGGTCTCCGCCCCCGGGTGTACCCTCGCCAGCACTTTTTGCCGCCCTCGCCCCACTCCGCATCCGCCCATCCCCGCGTTACACTCGAAAAAGAGCATCGCCAAGCTGAGGTCTCCACTTGATCAACGGAAAGCGTATCGTCGTCGTTCTACCGGCCTATAACGCGGCTAAGACCCTCGAAGCCACTGTCCGCGAGCTGCCTGAAATCGTGGACGAGACTATCCTGGTCGACGATCACTCGAAAGACGATACCGCCGATGTGGCGCGGCGTCTCGGTCTGACCGTCGAAGTGCACCCTCAAAACCGCGGCTACGGCGGCAATCAGAAAACCTGCTACGCCAATGCGCTCGCCCACCGCGCCGACGTGGTGGTGATGCTTCACCCCGATTACCAGTACAATCCCCTTCTGGTCACGCCCATCGCCACCATGATCGCTTACGGCGTCTACGACCTCGCCCTCGGTTCCCGCATCCTTGGCGGCGGCGCGCTGCGCGGCGGCATGCCGGTATATAAGTACATTTCCAACCGCTTCCTGACCCTGGTACAGAACCTGCTCATGGGCGCCAAACTCTCCGAGTATCACACCGGCTTTCGCGCTTTCAGCCGCGAGTTGCTGGAAGCCCTGCCGCTCGAGTCCAATTCCGACGACTTCGTCTTCGATAACCAGGTCCTGGCCCAAGCCGTTCTGGTGGGCGCGCGCATCGGCGAGATCTCCTGCCCCACCCGCTATTTCCCGGAAGCCTCTTCCATCGATTTCCGCCGCAGCGCCATCTACGGGTTGGGCGTGCTGCGCACCTCGCTTCAGTTCCGCCTGGCCAAGTGGGGCCTCGGCCGCGCCGCGATCTTCGAATTTCCGGAAAAGGCCCGCCACATCGGCAAGCCCGATGATCTTCCCTTCGAGATCCGCCAATGACGCCAGTGGTGAGAACCAAATTCAAGCCACCGATGAACACCGATAAGATAAGCACTCTTGAGTTCTTCATCTGTGTTTATCGGTGTTTCATCGGTGGCTATATTTTTTCTGCCTCCCAGCTTCCTGCCCGCCAGCGAGTATGAGAAATGCCTGCTAAGTACCCAGCTTCGCAATTACGGCCACATATTCAGCAACCGCTCCCTAACGGTCGCGGCTCGGTTTCGCGCGTTTCCGAGCCGCGACCGTTAGGGAGCGGTTGCCCGGGAACACGTTGGTGAACTTATGAACTGGTGTACTAAGCCCGCCACCGTCCTCCTCTGGACCTTCCTGGCCGTCGCCATTGCCCGCCTCTGGCTCATGCCGCTCCCATCCAGCTTCTGGGTGGACGAAATGGTCACCGCTTTCGTGGTCCACCATCCTGCCGACCCCTCCCTGGCGGTCGCCCCGCAGGTGCCGGCATCGCTCTATTACTGGTTGCCGCGCGCGGCCGAGCGCTGGCTCGGGTTTTCCGAAATCTCCTATCGCCTCCCCTCCGTGCTGGCCATGGCGCTGGCGCTCTGGATTCTCTTCTCTCTCGCCGTTCGCTTGATCCATCCCCGCGCCGGCTGGTTCGCCGTGTTCGCCTGTCTCGCCATGCGCGGCATCGATTATCATGCCGCCGATGCCCGCCCCTACGCCCTTGGAATCGCCGTCTCCTCCTCCGCCGTCTGGTTCCTGGTGCGTTTCCTCGATCGCGGCGTCTTCCGCGACGGCCTGCTGTTCGTCCTCACCGCCGGTCTGCTCTGGCGCGTGCACCTGGTGTATTGGCCGTTCTACGGCGTCTTCGCGCTCTATGCCGCGGCCCGCCTCGCCACCGATTCGCGCCCCCTCTGGCCGCGGGTTTTGCTGATCTTCGCCATGCTGGCGCTGGTGCTGCTGCCGGTCGCGCGCCTGGCTCTGGCGCTCTCACGCCAGGCCGCCGCGCACGTCATCGTCAAGCCTCCCACCTGGCGCGACGCGCTGCACCTGCTGCGCTGGAACCTGGTGCTGATCGTGGGCGTCGGCGCTTGGCTCTGGAAGATGTTCGCGACGGGCGGGACAGACCATCGCTTTTCGTGGTCTGTCAGGCCCTTGCCAGCCCACAGCCGCCCGACAGACGACAAAAAACGATCGTCCGTCCCACCGGTTCCCGCCGATACGCTCCTCATCTTCGCCTGGTGGCTGGTGCATCCTCTGGCCCTTTATGCCTTTTCGCTCGCCACCGGCAACAGTCTTTTCCTCAATCGGTATCTGTCGTTGTTCTTGCCCGGCGTGGCCCTCTCTGCCACCTGGGTAGCGGCCCGCCTCCTGCCCGAAAACGCCTGGCGCCCGGCCGCCGCGCTCGCCGGTATCGGGGCCATTCTCGTATTGGGGCAATGGAGCCAGTGGTGGCCGTCCCATGAACCATCCGATTGGCGCGCCGCCGTGCGCATGCTGAATCGCCCTTCCGATGCCGCTCTGATCCCGGTCGTTTGTCCCAGCCCCTTCGTCGAAGCGCGCTGGCCGGTGTGGCGGCCCGATTATCCGCTGCCCGGCTTCCTCTACGCTCACCTGCCCGTCTACCCCTTGCGCGGCCCCATCGTTTTGTTCCCCTTCGAAACCTCGCCTCAGGCCGAAGACTACGCCGAAGGATTGCTCGCCGGTCCGCTCACCGCCGCCCATCGCTTCGCCGTTTACGGCGGCGCCGGAAACGTCCGCTGGTGGCGCAAGTGGTTCGCCGCCCGCCCGGAGCTGGCCGCCTGGCAAAACCGTTTGACCCGCTTCGGCGACGTCTATGTCGTCGTATTTCAAGACGCCCGCATCCCTTAGGAGCGGTGGAACATTAACCTCACAACCGCCGCCGTGGCGCGCGCCCCTTCAGCGTAACCGTGAAAAATCAAATGCAAGCCACCGATGAACACCGATAAGACAAGCCCTTTTTGAGTTCTTCATGCGTAGCTATATTTCTTTACCTCCAAACCCAGCTTCAAGTTTTTTCCCGCCGGTCCGATAAGAATACTCAGAGCGTCTTCCGGCTCCTCATTTTCTATATGTTCGCAATCCTCGGCGCCTTCCTGGTAGTCGTCGCGGTCCTCGGGGGATTTCTCCTGGAACGCGGCAACCTGTTCATCCTTTTGCAACCGGCTGAGCTATTCATCGTTGGCGGTGCTGCCCTGGGGATCACCATGATCGCCAATCCCCCGCGCGTCATCCGCAAAATGGCTCACGGCGTGACGTCCGTTTTTCGCTCTCCCACCCTCCACCCCGGCCTCTACTTGCGCTACCTCCGCATGTTGTACGAGGTCTTCAGCCTGGTGCAGCGCGCCGGAACCCGCGCGCTCGAAGTTCACGTGGAACAACCCGATTCGAGTGAGATCTTCTCCCGCTATCCCGACCTGATCGAAGACCCCGAGACCCGCGACTTCGTTTGCGATTCGCTGCGCATGCTGGTCATCGGCGCCACCACGGCGCGCGAGTTGGATCGTCTGCTGGAGCTCGATATCGACGTGCAGCGCCGCGGCAGGCAGGAACCGGTGGTGGCCCTCAGTGTAGTGGCCGATGCCCTTCCGGGGCTGGGCATCGTGGCTGCGGTTCTGGGCGTGGTGATCACCATGCAAGCCATCGGCGCCGCGCCCGAAACCGTCGGCCAAAAAGTTGCCGCCGCCCTGGTCGGCACCTTTCTCGGCATTCTGCTCTGTTACGGAGCCGCCGGCCCCCTGTCCGCCCGCCTCGGCCACCTGGCCGAGCAGCATGTCCAGTTCCTCGAAGTGTTGCGCACCGCCATGGTGGCATTTGCCCGCGGCGCTTCGCCCATTCTGGCCGTGGAGTACGCCCGCCGCTCGATTCCGGTGGAGCTGCGCCCGTCGTTCCTGGAACTCGAGTCCACCATTCGCCGCGACGCGCGCGTCCCCCTCGCTCCGCCGCCACCAGGAGTTTTCGATGCCCCGTCACACGATTCCTGAGGATGTACCCGAACCCGACGCATGGGCGCCCTCTAGTTCCCGGCGCCTCCCTCCCGCGCACCGCGCCGGCGCCTGGAAGGTCGCCTACGCCGATTTCGTCACCGCCCTCATGGCCATGTTCATCGTGTTGTGGATGATGAACGCCACCGACCGCGTCAAACAATCCGTCAGCGGTTACTTCCGCGATCCGCGCGGCTACACCCGCACCCTCGGCGCCGGGTCGGCCCACTCTGCCGAAGGCATCAAAGTCGAGAAAAAAAACCTCGGCGACGTGCGCCAGCAGATTGAAGCCGCCCTGGCGCGCATGCCCGACTTCGACCGGCTCCGCCGCAACGTGCAATTCAGCGTCACCGGCGAAGGCCTGCGCATCGACCTGATCGAAACCGAGCAAGGCTTGTTCTTTCCCAGCGGCAGCATCCAGCCCACCCCCGCCGGCGAAAACCTGTTGGCCGGTCTCGCCGAACAAATGGCCCGCTTGCCCAATCGCCTCGTCATCGAAGGCCATACCGACGCCCGCCCCTTCCGCGACCGGAGCCCCAATTCGGCCTACGGCAACTGGGAGCTCTCCGTCGAGCGCGCCAATGTCGCCCGCCGTATCCTGCACACCCACGGCGTCCGCCCCGAACAAATCGTCGAGGTCCGCGGCTTCGCCGACCAGCACTTGCTCCGTCCCAACGCCCCCACCGATCCCGCCAACCGCCGCATTTCCCTGGTAGTCAAATTCAACCAGGACGGCAGCGTACCCCAACCGTAGCGCGTGGAATGGCTGGTGTTAAGGTGGGGCAGGCGATTTCGCCTGCCCTATCCCGCGTTCCGCGCAGCGGACGCGGAGCCTCGCTCAGACTGCGGGCAGGCGGCGCCGCCAACCTGTACAGGCGTACACTCAGATTCCCGGCGTTTTGCTAGCCAGTCGCGCTGGCCTCCACTCTTGTGCCGCGCGCCCCCGCCCGAGGACGCAACTCTCTAAGTGCTAAACTCACGACAATAGCGTGCTCACCCTGCGAATCGGTCACACCGCTTCCCGCGTGAAAGTGACGGTGGAAGGCGCCGGCCCGCGCCATACCGACGACCGCCCGTTCTCCTTAAAACTCTCCGCCCAGGACGCGGAAGACATTCGCTGGTATCTGGAGGATTACCGCATCTATCCGGTCGATCCCCAGCCGAAGATCGCCCAGCGAATCGAGCGGCGCATGAGCGACATCGGGCGGGAACTGTTCCACGCCGTGCTGGCGGGCAGTAAAGCGTGGAGCGCCGTCAGCAATCGCCTCGCGGATACGCGGATCGAGATCGACACCGAGCTCGAGGACGCGTTGGTCCCTTGGGAGCTGTTGCGCGATCCGGTTGCGGACCTGCCGCTGGCGCTGAGTGTCGCCTCCTTCGTGCGTTGTCACCCCAGCCCCGCCCTCCGTCCGAACCCGCGGAAGCCGGCCGCGGGAAAGATTCGCATCTTGCTTGCGATCTGCCGGCTCGAAGACGACAAGGTTTCGTTCCGTTCCGTAGCGCGGCGCCTCATTCGCGGGCTGAGCGGCGAGGCGCGCGAGCCGTTCGACCTGGAACTACTCCGCCCGCCCACCTTCGAGCAACTCTCGAAGCGCCTCCGCTCGGCCAAGGCCAAAGGCGAGCCGTTTCACGCGGTCCACTTCGATGGCCACGGTCTGGCCGGGGAAGTATTCTTCGAGAACCCCAAGCTCAAAGGAAACGCCGAACCGGTGAAGGCCGCCGAGTTGGGCAAGCTGCTTCACGAAGCCGGCGTGCCGCTGCTCATTCTGAACGCCTGCCGGTCGGCGGATAGCGAAGCGCCCGAGCAGCCGGTCCAGGCAGCCGATCTCCACCAGCGTATCCGCCAGTTCGGATCCTTCGCGCACGCCGTGATGGATTATGGCGCTTCGGGCGTGCTGGCGTGGCGCTACAGCGTCTTTGTCGATACCGCGGCGCAATACATGGCCGACCTATATGCCGCGCTGGCCTCGGGTTCGCCGCTCGGCGAAGCGGCCACCATGGCGCGAAAGCAGTTGCAAAGCGCCGAGCGGCGGGACATCGAGGATTGGACCGTCCCTGTCGTATTCGAGGCCGCCCCCATTCGATTGTTCCGGCCGGCGGAAGCCCCATTGGAAGTCAAGCTCCAGCCCGCCGGCCCCGCGGATTCGGCCCTGCCGCAGGCTCCCGACGTGGGTTTCATCGGGCGCGATGAAACCATCCTCCGGCTCGACCGGACCTTCGATGAGCAGCCCATCGTCCTGCTGCACGCCTATGCGGGCAGCGGCAAAACCACCACCGCCGTGGAGTTCGCGAACTGGTACCGGCAAACGGGCGGCTTGTCCGGGCCGGTGCTGTTCACCTCCTTCGAGCGGCACAAACCGTTGCCCCAGGTGTTGGACGAGTTGGGGCGTGTGTTCGAGGGCGCGCTGGCCAAGAGCGGCATTCAATGGCTGACTCTCGATGACGCTCAGCGGCGCGAAGTGGCTCTTCAGGTTTTGCGCCAGGTTCCCGTGCTGTGGATCTGGGATAACGTCGAACCGATCGCCGGCTTCCCGGCGGGTGCGCCTTCGGCCTGGAGCGCGGCCGAACAGAAAGAATTGGCGGATTTCCTGCGCGCGGCTCGGGTGACCAAGGCGAAGTTTCTGTTGACCTCGCGACGCGACGAGCGCGCCTGGCTGCACGACCTGCCGGCGCGGATTGAGCTGCCCCCAATGCCCTTCGATGAGTGCGTCCGCATGACGGAGGAACTGGCGAAGAAGCGGGGTCGGCGTCTGGAAGACGTGGACGACTGGCGTCCGCTGCTGCGCTTCACCCAGGGCAACCCGCTGACCTTGACCGTCCTGGTCGGGCAGGCCTTGCGCGACGGGCTGAAGACCCGCGACCAAATCGCCAGCTTCGTCCGGAAGCTTCAGGCGGGCGAGGAAGTCTTTAATATTACAACGTTAGGTATTGACATCCGTTTCGAGGCATGGTAGTCTCTGGCATGACCGAGATCCAAATCAGAAAGTGCCATGAACGTTTGGAACGCTTCCTAGTGGATTTGTTGGAACC
>Ga0187848_10000377_pt1 | contig 40816 bp, 31 predicted proteins | sample June2016WEW_4_40_FD_132424 | JGI IMG/M metagenome (GOLD analysis project Ga0187848, IMG submission 132424) | Peatland microbial communities from SPRUCE experiment site at the Marcell Experimental Forest, Minnesota, USA - June2016WEW_4_40 | ecosystem: Environmental > Terrestrial > Soil >... | reverse complement strand
ATGGCGTTGATGGCGCGCATGTGGTTGCGGTGCCCGTGCTCCTCCAGGCGTCCGTCGGAGAGGCGGACGCCCAGCGACGTGCCGAACAAAGCCGCTTCCACGTCGTGAACCCCCAGCGCATTGCCGCTCAGCAGCGCCTGCACGAAGCCCTGCCGGATCAGCGCCGACAATCCTTCCACGCCGCCGGTATGCACCACCACGGGCCCGGCCACCACCACCACTTTGAGACCGCTCGAGCGCGTTTGCCGCACCAGCTCAGCGGTCTGGCGCACGGCGGTTTCCACCTGGCGCTCCGACGAAATGCCGTGGGCCATGAAGGCGAAGGCCAGGCGTCCGCGCTCTTTCGATTCGGGAACCACGCGAATGCCGCGCAGCCCGGCCACGATGCGGTCGCCGCGGCGCAGGTCGCGCAGCCGACGGCAGCGGGCGCGTCCGCTTTCCACCACCACCATGGCGTCCATGCGCTGGTTCTCGACCTCGATCCATTGCTCGCCGTGGCGCACGTAGGTGCGGTGGTTGGTGGTGGAGTAGAAATCCTCCGGCGCGCAGCGGTCGCATTCCACCTCGCGGAGTTGGGCGTCCCTCGAGTCCACTGGCGCGCAGCCGAGCAGCAGCAGCGTCTCGAGCAACCGGTCCAGCGCGCTTTGGTCTGCGGCGGTTACCTTGAGCCGCAAATAGGACGGTTCGCTGTTGGTACGGCCGATGCGGAATTCCTCCACCTCGAAACGGCCGTGCTGCTCCACGACCGTGTCGAAGATGCTCTCCATGATATGGGAGTCGATCAGGTGGCCTTCCGCTTCGACCACTTCCTGGAATGACATAGAATCTTCCATTGTACCTTCGGCGGAAGCAAGAACTGCTGCGGGCCGGCAAACGGGCGCTCCAGCGCCGCCGGATCGCGGCCGGAATTCCAGGAACGCGATCGAGCCGCTCGGAATCGAGCGTATAGTCTGATGTCTTAGGGAAGCGGATGCGCCGGCGGCTGAACCGGAGCGGCCAGGATCGCCCGAACCCGCGCGATCAGAGTCTTTCCGTCGAACGGTTTTGGCAGGAAGGGCAAATTGATGTTTTGGCTGACGATTTCGCTCATGTCCGCGCCCGACATCATCAACACCTTAATTCCGGGCCGTTCTTCGAGCAGATGAGCGCACAGGTCGGTGCCGTTCAACCGGGGCATGTCCACGTCCGTAATTACCAGGTCCATTGTGCCGGCGTAACGGCGTGACAGTTCCAACCCCTCGTGACCATTGGCGGCGGAGAGAACCAAATGCCCGTCTTGCTGTAACAGCAAAGTGACCAGATTGCGGACCAGCGCCTCGTCATCGGCGACAAGGATGACGGACTGGTGCGCCTCCGCAGACTGGAGGTCCGGGAGATCGACAGGTGGATTCGTCCCCTCGTCGTTCTGTCCAGGCGGCTTTTCAGGCATAATCCTGAAGTATGGGCGTGCCTCCGATCCCAGCTCCGAGGAGCAGGGTTAACACGCCCATCTCAGATTACGCACACAGACTTCCTTCAGCCGCCGACGCCGAGGTCCGATCTGACCCTCTGGCTCTAGTCCGCTCCGTGCACCGGCGACCCTTGTGCGCTTTTATACGATAGCAAGTCAACGTCGTGCAGTCTGTTCAAAATTGCTCACATGGTTGAATTGCTGAGCAATTCAAATGACTAATTGCCAGACAATTCAAATGCTAATTGCCAGACAATGATGTTGACGGTTTGTCAAGGGCGTTGCGTGGCATTGCGACGAACAGTCTCAACCGAATCGGACCCGTTGCTCCGGTTCCGCTTGATTTCATACAGAGAAAGTGCGACAAACAGAATAGGGGCTGACGGCCCGGATCGGCGGATTCCGGGAGAGGGCACCAGCCCTGACGAGGCAGCGCATGAAACCGAAAAGAACGCCCAAACCGGCTTTCGATTTGAAGGTCTTTCTGGCCAAAGCCAACGGCGGAAGGACGAATACCGAATACCATGCCAACGAGAGGGTTTTTGCCCAAGGCGAGACGGCAAACGCCATTTTCTATATCAAGAAGGGCGAGATCAAGCTCACCGTCCTCTCCAAGCAGGGAAAGGAAGCGGTCGTCGCCATTTTGAGAGGCGGCGATTTCTTTGGCGAAGGATGCCTGGCTGGACAGCCGCTGCGCATGGCGAGCGCAATTGCCCTGTCGGAGTGCTCGATCATGAAGGTGGAAAAGGCCGTCGTGGTGCGTCTGCTCCACGAAGAACCGTCGTTCTCGGAACTGTTCATGGCGCATCTCCTCTCCCGCAACATCAAGATCGAGGAAGATCTGGTCGATCAATTGTTTAACTCCAGTGAGAAGAGGCTGGCACGGGTGCTCCTCCTGCTGGCGAACTTCGGGAAGGAAGGCACCCCCCAAATGGTCATACCGAAGATCAGCCAGGAAACCTTGGCCGAAATCATTGGCACGACACGTTCCAGGGTGAGCTTTTTCATGAACCGATTCCGCAAGCTCGGGTTCGTTGACTACAACGGCGGCCTGAAGGTCCACAGTTCCCTGCTGAATGTCGTCCTGCACGAATGAGCGCGGATTCAATTGGATTGGAACCGGTCGGGCGGCCAGGCGGCCGGCGAAGGCGCGGAAAAGATCCGCGAGATGGTTGGCGCCCCGGAAACCCTGAAGCTGATCTGCCTGCTCGCCATCGGCCACCCGGCCGAGGAACCGGAGAAAGAGAAGCGGCCGCTTTCCGAAGTCCTCCACTGGGAGAAATACTGAACGCTGGCGCACCCTTTGCCTTTCACGCCGCATGTCCGCATGCCACATTTGATAGACATAAGAGAGATATTTGCCTAACAAAAGGTACTAGTATCGTGGCATGAAATTAACTCACGATGAATTGGTGAGCGTGGTTAAGAACCTTGCGCGGGTTGTTGTACTGACCCGCGTGGAGACAGAGGCTCTTGGCGTTGCCCTTGGCGGTGCCGGCATGGTCTCGTTGGCAGCTCGCCAGAATGCATTGGAGCGCTATTCTGAGCTATCAAGCCTGATAGACGAGGGTACTCAAGACGCGTTTTTTCAACTGTTCGAAAAAATCCTTCCCAATCTGTGAACTGCCGCGCCGCTCCCTTCACCGCCGCAGGTTCCCAAAAGGCGACCATAAATAGCCGCGCGCTCTTGACGGTGGCGGATCTCTATCTTGGTCGCTAAGGTGGTTGCCGGCATGCTGGAGGCATTCCGGCATTCCCTACGCACACCCCATGCTCCAGCTCATTCTTGACCACCGGTCCCGCAGATGCCTTCTGCGCCGCAGCCGGTTGGATCGCCGGCTTGGCAACCTCCTTGAAAGGCAGGTCGCGCGTGCCATATTCCCCGGCACTCCGGTCCACGGCGGAGTTGATCCGCCCGGCGGCGGCAAACTGGGCCGGGTTTGGCGACGGTTGCGGCCGATCCCCAGGACCCTTGATGCTTTCGGACAACTCGTAGATATCCGGTTGCTCTGATCCGACGGTTCGGGCGCGGGGAAAGCGGAACCCAGTCACAGCTCGACTGCTTCGGCAACACGTGCAGACACCCGGACCGTTATCGGGGCCAGCAATCGAGCATCCGTTTTCTCTCCCCCATGCGTTTCGTCCGTCTCCATAAGGCCTCTTCCATGTTGCCTCATCCGCGGCCGAAAGCTGTTATGGTATAGTATCGAAAATCGCAGATAGCTGGAAGCCCCGAGTGATCGGAGCTGCTGAAGACTTCTCACTTTGATGCAACTGCCCGCCCGCCTTGGCAAGTACGAGCTGCAAGAGTTCCTCGGTGGTGGGATGTCCCACGTTTACAGAGCCTTCGATACGGTCATCGGGCGTACGGTGGCGGTGAAGATTCTGGTCGAGCCGGCATCGCAGGACCCTGATGCCCGCGCCCGCTTCCTGGCGGAAGCGCAAACCGCCGCCAAGGTAACCCACGAAAACGTCATCAGCATTTACGATTTCGGTACCGACGCTGAGAAGGGCCTGTTCATGGTGATGGAGTTCCTGCAGGGCGAAGACCTGCGCCACGCCATCAAGAACGGCCATACGGGCGACGTGTGCGGCAAGCTCCGGATCGCGCTGCAGATCGCCCGCGCTCTCGATTTCATTCACAAAAACAGAATCATCCATCGCGACATCAAGCCAGAGAATGTCCACATCAACACCGCCGGCGTGGTTAAGCTGATGGATTTCGGAATCGCCAAGAGCGAAGACCTCTCGCGCACGCAGCCGGGTTATGTGCTCGGGACGCCCTATTACATGGCGCCCGAACAGGTGCGGGGGGAGCAACTCACCGGCCAAGTGGACGTCTACGCCTTCGGAGTTCTGCTGTTTGAACTGCTGACGGGACAGAAAGCGTTCGTGGCGGATTCGGTGGACCGGATCTTCTACAGCATTCTGAATGTCCCCCTGGACGCGGCGCCGTTGCAGAGTGCGGGTGTGCCCCAGCCAGTGATCCAACTGGTGGAGGCCTGTAACGCGAAGGTCGCCGCGGAACGGCCGCAGGGCTTCGCTCCCATCATCGCCGATCTGGAGCGCATGATCGCCGACCTGTCGGGGGAGACGCCAGCAGTTGAGCGCCGGCTGGATTCCCCAGCGCCGTCGGGAACCCGCCGGTCTGCGCTCTTGGCCGGTTTGGCCGCGATGCTGCTCATGGGGATGATCGGTGGATATTTCGCCCTGAAGCCCACGGCTGCGCCCAAGACGGTGGAACTGGCCAAGACCATTGCTACTCCCACCGGCGAGATGGTGTTGGTGCCGGCCGGAGAGTTCCGGTTTGGGGAGAAGAAAGAGGTGGCTTCCCTTCCCGCCTTTTACATAGACAAGACCGAAGTGACCAACGCCGCGTATGGCCGGTTCTGCCAAGCGACGAAACGGCCGCTTCCCGAGGATTTTGCCGGCAAGCCGCCGAACTATCCCGTGGTGTTCGTGACCATCGGCGACGCGCGCGAATTCGCCAGGTGGGCGGGCAAGCGGCTGCCGACCGCCCTGGAATGGGAAAAGGCCGCGCGTGGTACCGACGGCCGCACCTTTCCGTGGGGCAACGAAATGGGGAACTCGCGGGCCAACACCGGCACCAGCGAACTACAGCCGGTCGACAGTTTTCCATCGGGCGCCAGCCCGTACGGCGCCCTGCAGATGGTCGGCAACGCCTGGGAGTTAGTAGACACGCCCCGAACGGCGCCCTCAGACCTGCGTCCGTTCGAGGCCCTGAAGCCGCCCTTGCAGCCCGGCGAGGCCTGGTACATGATCCGGGGCGAATCCGCCTGGGAGCCCCTGGTGGACGCTGCGGTCTGGGACGCGACCGCCGTTCCCGAGCGTTGGAAAAGTTTGAGTGTGGGATTCCGCTGCGTGAAAGATGCGAAGTAAACACGGAGCGTGACTGAGGAGGTAAGTTGGCCAAAATATCATTGAGCAAGAGAATCGATGCCATCAAGCTCCACCCGCGGACTCTGGCGCCACTTGCCGGGCCGGAAGTGAACATACCCTTTGGAGCGCTGGTGGAATCGATAGGAACCGATCACGATCGTGAGAAGTTTCTCTTTTTGGGCGAGCCATATTCCGTGCGCCGCGAAGTGTTCCTGGACGCCATCGGGCCGGATGCGGTCGCCGAGGCACCTGTCCCCGTACCGGCCGCTGCGCCGGCAACTGCTCCAGTATCGGTTGAGTCGGAGGAACCCACCGCACCGGGCGCCAAAGAGGCCAGGCTAACGTTTGAGCGGCTGGACGCCGGCGGCTATGCCGTGGCGCGCGCCAAGGTTCCGGGCGGATGGCTGGTAACTTGCGGTGCCGGCATGGCATTCTACCCGGACCCGATGCACGAGTGGGATGGAGCGTCGCTGGAGTGAGGTGCTTGCGCCTGGGCGCAGCGAGCGGTTAAGGGACACACCGAAACTTGCGGCCATGGAACCAGGCTAATGCTCACTTGTGTTCACGCCCACACGTACAGCAGCACCATCAAATACAGCCACACGCCATCCAGGAAATGCCAGAACACGGCGGCAACGTCGATGGTGGTGCGCTTGGCCGGCCCCAACCGCAGGCGCAGCGCCTGGACGTCGACGTAGACCAGCGCCGCCACTCCGCCCACCAGATGCACCGCGTGGGCCGCCGTCAGCAGGTAAAAGAACGAGCTGGTGGGGCTGCTGGCGATGAACACGCCGGCGTTCGAGAGCTGGTGCCACACAATTGCCTGCCCGATCAGGAAGGCGATGCCCAGCGCGGTCGCGGCGGTCCACCAGAAGTTGAAGGCGTCGCGCCGGCCCCGTTTGAGAGCCACCCGCGCGCGATCGAGAACCGCGCTCGACGCGAGCAGCACCGCCGTGTTCACCCACAGCAGCGGCGGCTTGCGCATGCTGATCCAGTCGTCGGATGTGCCGTGGCGCATCCAAAAGGCCATGCTCAGGGCGGCGAATACCATGCTGGTGGTGGCCAGCAATACGAACAGGCCGATGAACGACGCGCGCCGGTCCGCCCCGCGCCCCTCCGGACCGCTGCCGCCGCCCCAATCCGCGGGCGGTGCCGGTGGACCTTGGACCACGCCCGATGGAAGGGATCTCCGCATAACTCTTCTTTAGGATCGCACCATCGGTTGGCACAGATACCCGCCCCGAGCGCGCGCCGGGCTTGCTTGTGCGAGTGGAAAGGCGTAGCTCAAAGGGCCCGCCTCAGGATGGCGGCGGCAGATTGAGGCCAGCCTTAGCAACCGCCCGCTCCAGGAGGTTGACCGCGTGCATCCCTGAAACCCCGCGTGCCAGCGAGATCTCCGAGACCAGCATGTGCCGCGCGCGCTCCAGCATCTTCTTCTCGCGGAATGAGAGCTGCTTCTCGGCCTGCAGAAGCAGCAGCGCTTTGAACACCTGCGCCGCCTGCAGCAGGCTGCCGCTTTGCATCTTCTCCGTGTTCTCTTTGCAACGAACCTTCCAATCCGGATGGATCGAGCAATCTCCGTAGGAAAGGAAGGAGAGCACACGCGAGATCTCCCGATTCTTGTTCACCCGCCGCAGGCCGATATTGGCGGCGTTGGAAAACGGCACCAGCACCGTAATACTGTTGTAACCAAGCCGGAGCAGGTAGTACTTTTCGAAGGCGGATCCGAAGGAGCGAGCGCTGATGTTCTCAATGATCCCAACACCCTGGTTGGGATAGACGACCTTGTCGCCGATCTGGAATGTCATACGGGGTCCCCCACAAACCACCGCTTCCCAAGTGCCGTTGCCGACAGACCGCAACGACTCTTAAGAATGGTACGCTCCGCCTCCGGTTCTGTCAAGAGAAAGTCCGGTTTCATACTGGAAGTGCTCGGGGTGCGGGACGTAGTAGTGGAGATCCAGCCGCCCGGCGCTCCGCTGAGTAGTCCTCAAACCGGCCAAGTTGATGGCTGCAGCCCGGCCGCTCTTGCGGAGCTGGGCAAAAATACGGCATACCAGCTGGCTCGTCGCTGAGTTTGCGCAGCCGATGGGACCTACCGACCTCCTGCTGTACTTTGCGCGGCGCGGCCGGACTGGGAAAGTCTCCGTAAGGCTCCTGCAGGCCACTCTTCGAGGTAGGCAGAACTGGGGATCGTGGTCGCGATCGTCGGGTTTGGCGCAACGCTTGTGTGAAGACCACGCAACCGGTTACACTGGATACATCGGGGCGTGGCTCAGCCTGGCTAGAGCGCCTGGTTCGGGACCAGGAGGTCGGTGGTTCGAATCCACTCGCCCCGACCATTCCTTTCAATAACTTACAAACGGAGACCGGCTCTACGCCAACAACGGGGGCAAACCCCAATCCCAAAACCTCCTAAGAACATAACACCTTCACCCGAAGTCTGTAGTTTTCGAAGTTGCGGAACCCGTACGCCTGCCGGCTGAGGGTCTCCATTTTGTTATGGAAACCTTCGGTGATACCGTTGGAGCGAGTGAAACGCCACATGCGCGCGATCTCCTGTTGCCAGGAATGGAGGGTATCTCCGAGGACTATGAGTTGCGCCAGTCCGGACTGGCGCAACTCGACGACGGCGCGCAGAAAACGGGGGACCAGTTTTTGGCATTGCCGGCGCGTTTTGTGCTTCTTCAGCAGCAAATAGCAGAGCCGCTGTTTGAAGCGGTAGATGAGGTCCAGGGCGGGCCGCTCGGCCAGGTAGCTGAGCAGCCGGACCTGCTGCTCGGGTTTGAGGTTGTGGCGGTGGCGGCGCATCAGGGAGATCAGGCCGCGGTTCTTGGACCCGATCGGATCGATCTCTCGCCAACAGGCCAGGAAGTGGTGGTTGACAATGCGGATCACATGGAAGCGGTCGGCGACGATCACCGCTTTGGGAAAGTGCTTTTTGGTGATCGCGCGGTAGACCACGGCCAGATCCATGCAGACGATCCGGACCCGCTCTTTACCTTCAAGGCGAAGAAAATACGACTCCAAGGCGGCTTCCGACCGGCCCAGCGTGACATCGTAGATGCGATGGTTCTTCAGATCGCAGAAGGTGGTGGCGTAGCCCTTCTTGCGCGTGAAGAAGTGCTCGTCGATGCCCAGGATCTTGGGGCAGGCAGGCGCATGATCCTGGCGAGCGCGCTTTTGCAGGCGACGGAGGAAGTATCTCTGGACGGTAGCTGCCCCGATGCCCTTCCGCCGCCCTAAACAGCTTCGGTTGATGCCGTCCAGGTGTTGCTGAAAGACCATCTCCTGGAAGCTTTCGCTGGCTCGCTGAAAGGGCTGAATGCCTGGAATGCGCTGGCGAAACCAGCGGCCGCAATCCAGACAGCGGCTCTTGTGTAATTCCAGGCAGAGCACGCAGTGGCGAAAGCCCCAGTCATCATGCCGGACGGACCTCCGGCACCAGCCTTTGTTTCTCAGGCGAGAACCATGGCAGTGGGGGCACGATATCGGCCCGGCATGCCGGGCCGATATCGTAATCGTGCCGCCAGTTCTTTCTATCGCGGTAATCTCGTATTGGGGCAGACCCAAGACGATCTCGGAATCGGTCAAAATCAAATCTCCCAAGATTGTTTTACCAACCTGGGATTAGGATCTGCCCCCGGAATTGATCAAGAGCCCGGAGACCAGCCAGAACTGAGTGCCATGAGCACGGATTTTCCGCTGAATGCGCTTCGTGCCGGCGTTCCGCGGCTGAAACGGATGACCAGCGATGCGTTGGGACTGATGCGCCGCCGTTTTCATCGCGTACTCGAACGGCACGGATGCCGGACGACCGATCATTTCGCACGGTTCCAGATCACCGGCCGGTTCCGCACAGCGGAGCTGGTGCAACTGCTCGCGCTCCTTCCGGACGGCAGCACGGAATTAATGTGCCATCCAGGGTATTGCGAGGAGTCGTTACGGGCGGCGCCCACCCGGCTGAAAGAGAGTCGCGAGCATGAGTTGAATGCGCTGACGGCACCGGAAACGCGAGCGGCACCGGCGCGGAACGGGATCGAACTGGCGTCGTATCTCGACTTAGAGTAACGGCCGTGTAGGTCCGCTTTCGCTCGCCTGCCATAGCCTTGTTCCTCCCGCCTCAGACGGGCCTCGGTTGAACTCCAGGCAACTTGGGCGAGGCGGGCAGCCCGAGAGTCGATCCTGCGCCGATCGATCATGGAATCAGATCGGCTTCTTGCGGACCCAGGATCACGGTCCCTTGGTACACGCGATTACTGATGATCCCCTTCCTTTCGCCTGTAATCCGAATTCTCTTTTCCTGTTGAGTCGTGTTCACGTAAAGTGTTCGGCCATCGATAATCCTGGCATAAACTCCGTCCGGCGTTTGCGGACCTTCGCGGATGCCCGCCAGCTTGTAGCAGACACTCAGAATGGGGGCAATCGCGGAAGCTCTCGATTCCATTGCCAAGTAGATTGCATTCCCTTTACCGAAGTTGTTGATCGTCACCGCGGGAGAGCGGTCCGCGGTATTCGTGAATCGCGAAAGAACCTTGGCCGTCGTAGGTTCGAGCACCTCATAGTGATGCGCGCCGGAATCGACGGAACTACCGTCCAATTCGTATTTCAAAGGCGATTCCACTTGATAGAAGGCATTTGTCTTTAGTCCAAAAACGTCGCTCAATCTTCCAGGCAGCGGCGTGTCGAACCATTGCCCGTGCTCGTCGACTTTCGCCGAGAACGCCGTCATCAAAACCGTGCCGCCTCCGCTCACGTAATCCCGAAGCGCCTTCGCGCTGGCGGCGTCCATTACATAGTCGGCCGGCACGACCACCAGCTTGTAGGACGAGAGACCGTCATGCCCGATGTGGATGATCGCAGTGTCGATATTGGTGCGGAACAGGGGCTCAAAGGCTCCCTGTACCTGCTCGGAATAGGAAGGTCTGAAGTACTGGAGCGTGGTGTTGGAAGGCCCGTTAGGATGCGAGTCGATAAAAGAATCGAAGGAATAGGCAATGGCAACCTCAGGATGCGTGTATCGTGGGAATCCGAACTTTGAGAGTTGTTTGAATTCGGAAGCAATGCGTGCGAACTCGTCGACCTTCCAGGAGGGAGTGTCGTCGTGGTCGAGCAGCCCGAAAAGCGCCTGCTCTTCCCCGCCCAGATGACTGTTGAAAGTCCATGCTAGGATCCCCTGCGCGCCTATCATGAGCGCCAGATAGGCGTACATGCGGCTTCGGCCCGGTGTTCCGTAGTAACCGCCGCCGCCTGCGGTGAATTCGTTGAACCAAATCGGCGTTGCCAGGTCCCCTTTGGTCATCAGCGCGCCTAGCGCGCCGCTCATCGGGTCGCCGGGATAGAATCCTTCAGCGCCGTAAGAGACGTACGATTTGTACGTGGCGAGATAATCGAAGCCTCTACGCGGTGCAGTATCCCAGAGGTTCGAGATCGAGGGAATATTCGGCATGTTGCGCCGGCGAATCGCTTCGAGTCCCTGCAGCCGCTCGACCGTAACGTCTGACCAGTAGCGATGAAGATCCAGGTAGCGTTCCGAAGGACCAGGCCCGCTGGCGAGCGGCAGATCGACATCGTCGAAACTGTTCAATCGGCGCGACCATCGCTGTGTTGCCCAGGCTTGATTCAGCGCCTCGATCGTTCCATATTCTTTCCGAAGCCAGGCGATGAAACGCCGTCTGTCGGCTTCCGAGTATGACATGAACCCGTTACCGATCTCGTTGTCGTACCCCACCGCGATTAGCGTGGGATGGTGGGCATAGCGTTTGGTCAGTGTGTCGGCCAGAATTCCCGCTTCGCGCACGTAATCCGGATCGCCGATGTCGTCCATATAGCGCTCCGCGGGCGACAGGCGCTCACCATGCTCGTTGACGATATCGACGCCGGGATATGCCCGATGCAGCCAGATCGGCGCCGGACTGCCGGGAATGTCCAGGATCACCTTAATTCCCTTGGCCTGCATCGTGTCCATGATCTTGTCGAACCACTCGAATTCGAATTTCCCGTGCGAAGGTTCGAATGAGTCCCATGACAGGTCCCCCATGCGCACGATATTGAATTCTGCGCCGCTCATTATGGAGATATCGCGATCGATCTGTTCCGCGGAGCGATCGACGGGCTGATAGCAGGAGCCTACAAAGAGTTGTCCAGGCCCTGGCCAGCTCGAGTGTGCGGAAGGATTTTGGGCGCTAGAGCGAGTGCACCAGGCCGCTGCCAAGACCAGGCACAATGCAAGTTGCTTCGGCAAACCACACCTGACGTTTTGGCGCGCTGATACGTAACAGTTCCTCATGAAATCTCCACCCCAACGGCACAAAGTTCCAGCCGCCGCTCCAGCATAGCGTGAGTACACCGTTGTCGGCGGCGCATGATCCCGTGTTTCATTTCCATGGTGTTAGGATGAGGCTGCTGGAGAAAGGAGTGCCCTGCCAATGAAGAGTGGAATCGGGCAGCTCGGCCGAAGAAAATTCGTCGCAGGCAGCGCAGGTCTGCTTGCAGCCGCCAAGTCGGCGTTGTCTCAGCAGGGCCCATACTCGGACGCCAATTTTGCCGGCGCCCCGATCTCGGGTCCGTTTCGGCCGAATTGGGAATCGCTCAGGGCCTACCGGTTCCCCGACTGGTTTCGCGACGCGAAGTTTGGCATCTGGGCTCATTGGAGCCCGCAATGCGTTCCTGAGCAAGGGGACTGGTATGCCCGAGGCATGTACATTCAGGGCAGCGCTCAGTATAACTTCCACGTCAAAACCTACGGCCATCCCTCGCAATTCGGCTACAAAGACATCTGTCATATCTGGCGGGCGGAGAACTGGAACCCCGAGGAACTGATTCGGCTTTATGCCAAGGTCGGAGCCAGGTATTTCGTCGCACTGGCGAATCACCATGACAACTTCGATTGCTGGGACTCGAAATACCAGCCTTGGAACTGCGTGAAAGTCGGACCGGGAAAGGATATCGTCGGCGCCTGGGAGAGGATTGCCCGCGCCCATGGGCTCAAATTCGGAATCACCGTTCATGGCACGCCTGGCAGGGTTTGGAAGCAGTTCATGCCGGTCCGCTACGGCAGCGATGCCACTGGTCCCCTAAAGGGCGTGCCCTACGACGGCGTTTTGACCAAGGCGGATGGCAAAGGCAAATGGTGGGAGGGCATGGCCCCCCAGCAACTTAACGGACGTCCCCACGGCAAAGACGACCCCTGTCCTGAGTTAGTCGAGACATTCATGTTGCGCACGCAGGATTTGATTGACAAGTACAACCCGGACCTCTTGTATTTCGACGACAACCTCGATTGGTGGTTTGACGCCGGAGCGCCGTCCGGCAGAGAGCTGAACGTATGGCTCGGCATGCCGGAGCTTACACCCCATATCATGGCGTACTACTATAACGCCAACATCCGCGGGAACGCCGGCAAACTGGACGCTGTATTCAATATTAAAAATGTTCCCCGCGCGGTGCTGAGCACCCTGGTCCGCGATTTCGAAATGAGCCAGTCGGACGTGGTGGAATCGAATCCGTGGCAAACCGACGCCTGCATTGGGGGATGGCATTATAGCCGGTCCATCTACGAGAATCACCGCTATCGCACGGCCCAATCCATGATTCACCTTCTGGTGGATGTCGTGAGCAAAAACGGGAATCTGCTGCTGAACATACCCCTGCCTGGCCATGGCAGGCCCGACGACGATGAATTCGCATTCCTGGATAAATTCGGCGCCTGGATGTCGGTAAACAGTGAGGCGATTTACTCGACTCGGCCCTGGAAAATCTATGGGGAAGGTCCGACGAAGGGCGGCGGTTCGCTGTATGGTGGCCGGGGCCCACAATTTGTCGCGGGCGATATCCGGTTTACGACCAAGGGAGACTCGCTCTACGCGATCGCGCTGGCCTGGCCCGATGATGGAAAATTGATGATTCGATCGCTCGCTTCCGATTCCCCGCATTATAGTGGCGAGATCGGCAAAATCGGACTTCTGGGTTCGGAATCCAAGCTCGTATGGTCGCGGAGCGCCGACGGCGTCACGGTCAACCTGCCGGAAAAGTCGCCATGCGATTACGCGTATGTGTTCAAGATCAACCCTTCGGGAGCATGAGAATTGAGACTCCATGCACTTGCAATTTCGTTCTTATCGCTGACCGCCATCTTGTCGGCACAGCAGCCGGGCAACGCTCCGTACCTGGATCCGAGCTTGACGCCGGAACGTCGCGCGGCAGATCTCGTCTCGCGTATGACGGTGGAGGAGAAGGTGCTCCAGATGCAAAACAGCGCCCCGTCGATTCCGCGTCTCCGCGTGCCTGTCTATAACTGGTGGAACGAAGCCCTGCACGGCGTGGCGCAAGGGCGCGCCACCGTTTTCCCACAGGCCATCGGGCTTGGCGCCACCTGGGATCCCGACCTGCTCCATCGCATCGCCGACGCGATTTCCACCGAAGCACGCGCCAAATTCAACGAAGCTCAGCGTGGCACTCCCGTGACTGAAGTCGCGCCCGGCGCCGCTCCCGGACGCACCGCCGGATTGACCTACTGGTCGCCTAACATCAACATCTTCCGGGATCCCCGTTGGGGACGCGGGCAGGAAACATACGGCGAAGATCCGTACCTCACCGGCCGAATGGGCGTCGCATTCGTGAAGGGCATGCAGGGTGACGATCCGCATTATTTGAAGGTCGTAGCCACGCCCAAGCACTATGCCGTCCATAGCGGTCCTGAGCCGCTGCGGCACACCTTCGACGCGAAGGTCAGCGAGTATGACCTGGTGAACACGTATCTTCCCGCCTTCAAGGCCGCGGTGACCGAGGGCAAAGCGGATTCCGTGATGTGCGTGTACAACTCCGTGGATGGAGTCCCGGGCTGTGCCAGCACCGACCTGTTGCAAAGGCGTTTGCGGGATGAATGGGGATTCCAAGGCTATGTCGTGAGCGATTGCGGCGCCATCGGCGATATCTTCCGTAGTCACAAATACGTTGCGACTGAGGGTGAAGCGGCCGTTTCGGCCGTCAAAGCCGGCACGGACCTCACCTGCGGCGGCGAGTATCACAGCCTGCTCGACGAAGTCAAAGCCGGTCACATCACGGAAGCCGAAATCACCCGTTCGGCTGAGCGGCTGTTCGAAGCGCGATTCCGGCTGGGCATGTTTGACCCACCAGAACTCGTCCTTTACTCGAAGATTCCGTACTCCGAGAATGATTCAGAGGCGCATCGTCAACTGGCGCGCCTGGCGGAGCGCGAAGCCATCGTGCTGCTGAAGAACGAGGGCGGATTCCTGCCCCTGAAACCCTCGTTGACGAAGATTGCGGTGATTGGCCCGTCGGCGAACGATCCGATCGGCCTGCTGGGCAACTACAACGGCATGTCGTCAAAGCAGGTGACACCGCTTGAGGGCATCAGGCAGCAGTTCGGCGGCGCCAAGGTGCAGTACGCGCTTGGCGCCACGTACACGAACACCACGCCGGCGATCGTCGATTCAAATGTGCTCGTTCCTCCGGACAGCAAGGGCGAAGGTCTGCTCGCGGAGTACTTCGACAATCCTGAATTCCAGGGCCAGCCGAAACTTCGCCGCGTGGAGTCGCGCTTGTACTTCGACGCCAACATGGAGGAACCCGCCGTGCTTGCGGCCGTCGGGGGGAACAAGTGCTCCGTCCGTTGGACGGGCACCCTGATTCCGCCGGCCACTGGCGATTATGTAATTTCCGCGCGCACCGGCATCTGGAACCGCGAGGGGAAAATCAAGCTCTTCCTTGACGATAAAGAAGTCAATCCGAGTGGACCCGGCGGCGCCCGCCCGGCCGGGTTGGGACCGGGGCAGGGGCAAGGCCCGCGACGCGGCGGGCCCGCGCCCGTGCAGTTGGAAGGCGGACGCAAGTACGCAGTGAAGGTGGAATACACACAGGCCGGTCCCGGAGGCGGCGCTGAACTGAACTGGGTTCCGCCGGCTACCGCGATGCTGGCCGAAGCAGAAAAAGCAGCGAAGGATTGCGACGTGGCGCTGGTCTTCGTCGGTCTGAACGGGTCGCAGGAAGGAGAAGGTCATGACCGCAGCGCGATTGACCTGCCAGAGCCGCAGGAAAGCCTCGTGAAAGCCATGATCGCTACCGGCAAGCCGGTGGCCGTGATTCTGACAAGCGGCAGCGCCGTCGCGATCGATTCCGCTGCGGCCGGCGCCACCGCCGTCCTTTCCGCCTGGTACGGCGGCGAGGAGACCGGCACGGCGATTGCGGAGACTCTGGCCGGTGTCAATAACCCGGCGGGGCGTCTCCCAGTAACGTTCTACAAGAGTCTTGACCAGGTACCAGCGTTTAGCGATTACTCCATGAAGGGCCGCACTTACCGTTACTTCAAAGGCGAACCGCTGTACCCGTTCGGCTTCGGGCTAAGCTATTCGACTTTTGCGTATTCGGGCCTGAGCGCGAAGCGCACCGCGAGTGGCGCCGAAATCCGCGCGACGGTGAAGAATTCGTCGTCGCGGGAAGGTGACGAAGTGGTTCAGCTTTACATGAGCGGCGGATCGGAGGAGGAGGCGCCGATTCGCACCCTGCGCGGATTCCAGCGGATTCACTTGGGCGCGGGCGAGCGCCGCGAGGTGAAGTTCACTCTTGCGCCAGAAGATTTGCCAAAAGGCAAGGTGGAGATCAGCGTCGGCGGCGGACAACCAGTGGGTAGCACCCCGCACGTGAAGGGTGTGCTGTAACCGCAAGGGCTCACTTGCCGAGTTTTTCCAACGTGACGAGCACGACATCATTGCTGTGCATCGGCAGTGACAACTCGTACGATCCGCCCTTTCCGACCTCCACGACGCGGTCCGTCTCCGGTACATCGCGTGTCAGATTCTTCAATCGTTCGAGTTGCGCCGGGCTCAAGTCCTTGGGCGCGCCCAGGTCGATGTAGGCCGAATACGCGTCATTGGCGCGGTAGCCGGTACGGTGAACCGTCAGTTTATAGCTGCCGGACTTCAGATGACTGATACTCAACTCCACGGATGGCGCCGGCGCCGCGGGAACAAGGCGGCTGTAAAACGGCCGATTGCTGACTTTCTGCTGCGGCTGCTGGAAGTCCCAGATAACGGCTGAAACGCCGCCGTTGTCCACCGCGGCGAAAACTTGCCCATCCTCAACCGGAATCTCGTTGCCCCGCACGGCATGGAGATACTTGTAGGCAAAGTACGCGGGTTTGCGGATACCCTCGCGATTCAACAGCCCGAACCCGCCGTGGAACGGCGTGGGCGGCGGCCCCGGCTCCTCGAAAAGATCGGTGTAAGTCCAGTAGCTCATGCCTTGCAGCAAGCCCTGGCTGGCCTTGAGCTTGCTGAGAATGTAAGGCGCGCTGATGTACGAGTCGTGCACCAGGTCGCGCGGAGTGTAGCTCGTGCTCCACTCCGTGAAGTAGAGGGGCAGGTTGGGATACTTCGATGCCTGGATCTGCTCGCGAACCCTCCGCACGTCGCCGACGATGGCGTCCGGGGACGGAGAGAGCTTTGTGTCTTCCTTGCCGTTCTCGTCCAGGAAACCACCGTCAACCCCATAGGTATGGGTCGTGATGAAGTCCACCGCGGCGCCGCTCTGCGCTACGTGATCGAGGAATTCGGGCACCCACGCGGCGCCGGCCGTCGACGGGCCGCCAACCCGCAAATTGGGATCGATCGCCTTGATGGTGTTTGCCGTCAGATCGTACAGTGCGAAGTATGCTTTCTGGTCGGCGCCTTCCCAGAAGCCGGACAAATTGGGTTCGTTCCACACCTCGAAAAACCATGCGCGCACTTCAGCCTGGCCATAGCGTTTTTCGACGTGGTGAATGAAGGCGTCGATAAGGTCTTTCCACGCCGCCGGCACAGGATGCGAAGTATTGCCCTGCCAATAGAAGATCTTGTTGTCGGACGTCTTCATGGCGTCCGGTGTGAATCCCAGCTCGACAAACGGCTTGATGTGGCGAGCGAGCAGATCGTCGTAGAGCTGGTCGATTTTGGTCCAGTCGTAAACGCTCTTCCCGTTTTCCACCCGCACCGTTCCCAGTACGTCGTGGAAGATCGCGTGGAAACGAATGTAGCGGAAGCCGAGTTCATCGACCGCAGTCTTGAGCTGCGCCTGGCAGTCGTCGCGAATGAGTGTGCCCGGATAGTCGGAGCCCACCGACAGGTCGAAGAACCGATCGAGCGGTTTGGCGGCACGTGCTACATCGAAGTCAATATGGCGCGATGCCGGGGCGGAAGCCGCCGGAGAGGTCATTGTGAGAAACATCAGGCAGCAGGAAGCAAAGCCTGTCTGATGTTTCATGCGCGAGTTTTGCATGTTGATTTCCTTTGTGAATTCTAAATGAGCCCGATGCCGCCGGGCACGGGGCCGCTGACCAGAGCGGTGGGATCGATGGCCTTCACCGCCTGGGCCCACTTCAGATTGCGCGCCATCATGTCGTCATAACTGGCGGCTTGCTGATAAACATCGATGTGCACCCCGTACCACCATTCGGGCTCGTTATCCATCTGCCAGACGCGGACGCCGCCCGTGCTGGCGGGGCCGTAAGTGGACAAGAGCTGGCTCAGCCACTGCTGGGAGAAGGCCGGCGTAATGGGAATGTAGGCATCGTTGGGATCGTTCACAATCTGACTGCCGTTCAAAAGCACGCCGTTGCCACAGTCGCTATTGTCGGGGTTGGTGGCTTGCTGCGCGCCGTATTTTTTCACGCTGAAACTGCATTCGCCCGCGGATTTCGGCAACCAGTCCATCAGCGAGACCGTTCCCATGCTCACCGTACCCGCCGCCAGGTTGGCGTTCTGAAACGCGTCGAAACCGGGGCTGACGGAATAATTTTCAAAGCACCACGGATTGTCGCCGGTATTGTTCTTGACGCTATTCCGCCAATTAAAGCTGGTGGCATCCTCCCCGCCCCAGCGCAGCAGGGGTACGCGCATCATCTCCAGCAGCCCGTTGTCCGACCATTCATTAATGCCGTAAATATAGGGGCTGATGGCGTGAACATTGGACGCGGCATCGACGGCCAGCACCGGGGTGGACTGCGCCGCGGCCAAGATGGGTGCGAGCAGACCCAGGCCAAAAGCGAGAAGCGGCTTCATATATCACCTATTTTAATCCGGCGCTTACTGCCGCCGATTGCTCTGCTTGGCAATTGTTCCGCTATTTCGCCGGGCAATCCGGGAACATAATCTGCGCAGTCTGATTAAGATACCTGCGCCAGTTGGCCCACTCGTGGCCGCCGCTGCTGAGCACCCAGAAATTGCGCAACCCGTACCGATCGAACAGCGCGAGATCCTTTTGGCCGTTCTTCAGCGCGATGTCGGTTTCGCCGGCGGCCATGTAGAGCGGCACGCGGAACCTGTCATTGGTGGCTGGATCCTGCAATATAGCGCCGTAATACTCGTCGAATCTCTTCAGCGTGGCCTCGCTGATGTGACCGGAGCTGTAGATGTAAAGCTCACTGAAGGTATCGAGGTGTGGAAAACCGGTGTGGATCACCACCATGCCACCCATCGAGAGGCCCGCCAACGCCCGATAATCCCGGCTCGCCCTGGTGCGATAGTGGCTGTCGACATAGGGTATGATGTCCTTCAAGTACTCCTGCGAGCACTTGTCGTCGATACCGATGGGCGAAGGATCGAACGTCGCGCAGCCTCGCGTATTCGGCATGACAATGATCATCGGCTTCGCCTTGCCGGCGGAGATCATGTTATCGAGAATGTCGCCGGCATAGCCGCCGTTGCGGTCTTCACTGCTCCATTTGGAGTCGTCGTCTCCGCCGCCGTGGTTCAAGTAAAGCACAGGGTATCGGGCGCCGGTATTGCTGGCGTAATCCGGCGGCAGGTATACATGCATGCGTTTGTCCTCGCCGGCGTAGTTCTTGTAGTTGGCCTGTTCGATCTTCCCGTGCGGGACATCAGCTCTTGCGAAAAAGGTCTCGTCGGTGTAGGCGGGCAACGCCGGAAGGATCGGAAGTGGGCATACACCCACTTTTGGCGCCGGCGGCATAGCGCGTCCCCTTGGCGGCGCGCCCGTCCCGGCAGGCTGAGCCGCGAGCAATCCGGCAAAAAGAAAGATCGCGCAGGCCACGAGCACCCGAGACCCAACGGGAAGAGTTTTTCTCATTGTTTATGAAACCTCCTGGAAAGTCCAACATCGATCTAATTCGGTGAGCAGGCGTAGGAGCTTGCAACTCCGGCCGGCCCACCGGCATACTTCGGATATTCCGGATACGAGCACATCCGCATGCTGCGTTCTCCCGCCGACGCCGTGACGGATTTGCCCGGCGCTTTCCCTTTCTCCACCCAGTCCATGATCAGGCCGAGACGATCGTAGCTATTCGGAATCGGCTGGGCCGCTACTTCTTTGCCGTCGCCATCGACGTTGTAGGTTCGGCCATTCAGTCCGTGGTCGGTCTGAGGCAGCACGAAGAAGCGGGCGAACGAGTCCACCGCCGGCCGGCCCACCGTGTCCAGTACCGATTGATAGTAGTCCAATTGCGCGCCGGGCGAGGCAAGAGTATCGTTGGTGCCGATGACGACAATTAGCTTACCGCCCCGCTTCTGGAATGCGTTCAAATCGGGATTGGTGGAATCGAGGATCGCCGAGAGTTCCACGCGGCGTTTGTTCAGCGGACCGCCCTCGATGTAGTCCAGCGGATTCGCACTGAGGTCGCGCATCAGAAATCCGACCACGCCCAGCACACCCAGGTGGCTGTGCACGCGTGCGTTTTCCGCCGCGCCCTCCTGGCCGCGGTAGCGTGTGTTGACGATGAGACCACTGCCGGAGGGGTCGGTGTTCGGAACCCACATTCCGAAGGTCTTAACACCATTCGCGAGCGGCGTGGCAAACACGTAATGCGAGTAGGTGAGCTCGAGCGTCGCGATCTGCCCGTCGGTGAGGCAGGCCGCGGCGCTGCTGTCCTGCGGGTTCGGATCGATGTTGTTGGGACACCGCTTGGCAGCCCAGGGGTGGCGATTCGGCGCGCCCTGCTTGACATCGAAGATGGCGCGGCACGCCATGTAGTTATTGATCACGCCATCCGCGAGTCCATCCAGCTTGTCGCATTGCCTCATAAACTCGCCGCGAATGGCATTCACCTTGGCGGGCGTCACCCAATTCGCCAGCGGTTTCTCCTGGATGCGGATCAATTCGGGCGCAAGCATGAGAGTCGAGAAGTTGACGATCGGCACCTCGGCAGAAACACCGTCGTAGTCGGCAGGGTAGCGCTGCACCACCGTGAGAGCTTCACGCCCTCCCTGCGAGTTGCCGAAGAAGTAATTGAAACGCGGACGCGCGCCGAACATTCGCTGGATCAGCACCATGGCCGCGTCGTGCGTCTTTTTGAGCTGCATGTAGCCAAGGTTGGCGACAGCTTCGTTGTTGAGCGCCCACCCGTCCGTGGCGGGATTCGGGGCGCCGAAGCTCACGGGCATTCCACCTCGGGGAGCTTGACCCGTGGGAGCGCGACCTCGCGCAGCGCCGCCAAGCATCCCAAAGGTCATCTGGTGTCCCGAGTCGCTGCCGTATGTGGCGAAACCCAACTGAAGCAGAGACGGGCCTCCACGGCCGACGCCGCCGGTCAATCGCGGAATCATTCCGTTCATTCCGCCTCCTCCGAGCTGAGCCGCCCGCAATGTCCACAACGCCGGGAGCGCGACTCCGAAGCGGATGATTGGGGCCGCCTTGTCCACCGGCGCCATACTCCCCTCGATGCTGCAATAGGCCGGTGCGCCGCCGGCTTCCGCGTGCCACTGTGGAGCATTGAGAGTTACCGCCGAGACCGGCTCGCCGATGGAGCCGGCGGGGATCGCGGACCCGAGTTTCTCCGCCGTGCAGTCGGTCTCGGCGATGGTCTTTGGGGTAGGCGTTGCATGCTGGCCATGCAGAAGTGGTGCGGAGATCAGGCCAACTGCCAGTGAGGCGTGAGCGAACGCAATGCGATATCGATTCATGCAATTGACTCCAGTTCCGAATTCAGAGTATCTGAAAAACGGCAAGTTCGACGTAATCGGGATTGCGGCTGCCTCCACGAAGATCCGGCTCCGCTCCACGCTTCGATGGCCCGGCTGGCGGGAGTCGATTCGATCGCGATAGGCTCGACAAACATATACAATGAGGTCCGTCACGTGCTCGCACGGAATCATCGCGTCGGCTCGATTGTGTTAGAGAATAACATCATTGAGGAGCGCCCGATGGTCGTGGCGGCGGTTAGCCCGCGAGACAGTCTTCTGCCTTGAAAGGAGGCGCAATGTCCTAATCGAATTCCGGGAACAACACGACACTCAATCGCCGCGAGGCGCTGCTCCTGCCAGCGACCGCGGGGATGGCAGCGGCACTGGCTCGCCCGGCCCGCGCGTCCGACAGCACCAAGACCGCCGCGCACCGTCTCCCGGCGGCTGCTCCATACCGCGTTCAGCGGTGGCAAAGACTCAATATGGCAAGGTGCGCGGATATGTCGACGCCGGCGTCCTCACTTTAAGGGAATACCCTACGGGCAGGATACGGGCGGCGAGAACCGGTGGTTGCCTGCCAAACCTCCTAAGCCGTGGGATGGCGAGTATCCCGCTCTGATTTACGGGGCCAATTGCCCCCAGCGTCTGCACGACTACACGGAGATCGAGCAATCCTTCCTGCAGGATTGGGACGACGGCTACATGAGCGAAGACATGCTTAAGCTGAATGTCTGGACGCCCTCCTTGACCGGCAAGCGCCCAGTGTTGGTCTATTTTCACGGCGGCGGTTTTACCTTCGGCTCCTCCTATGAACTGCCCTCGCAGGAAGGTGCGCAGTTAGCCCGACATCACGATGCTGTTTCGGTGACTGTCAATCACCGTTTGAACGTGCTCGGATTTTTCGATGTGTCCGATATTGGCGGATCGGCATATGCCGATTCGGTCAACGTTGGAATGACCAACCTGGTGGCGGCACTTCGCTGGGTCCGCGCAAATATCGCGAATTTCGGCGGCGACCCCGACTTCGTGATGATCTACGGCCAATCGGGCGGCGGCTCCAAGGTCACTTGCCTGATGGGCATGCCCTCGGCCGCAGGGCTGTTCCATCGCGCGTCGGTGCAGTCGGGCGGAGGTGGTAATCCTCCCAGCGCCGCGCAGTCCCGGGAACTGGCCAGGCAGTTCATGAAAGAATTCGGACTGCAAGCCAACGACCTGGCCTCGCTGCAAAAGATGGAATGGGCCAAACTCAACGCTGCCGCCAACGCCGCCGCCGCCAAGATCAATCCGCCCATGGGCCGCGGTCTCGGAATGGGTGCACCATCGGGACCCACGCCGCGAGTCGGGATGGGACCGACCCTCGATGGCAAGGTCATTACCATGCGTTCCTTCTATGAGGCCGCTCCCGATATCTCCAGGAACGTGCCGATGTTGATTGGCTCGGTGAGCGAGGAAGGGAACCGCATGTCTTCCAAGCCGACGGAGGCGGAGTGGCATGCCACCCTGGCGGGCACGATGGGCGACGCCGAGGCATCCGCCCTGATCGCGGCCATGAAGAAGGCTCATCCGGAGAAAAGCATCCGCACCCTTTCCTACGGTGTGAGCGGCCTTCTGGTGCGCAACAACGTCGCGCGCATGGCCAGGATGAAATACGAACTGAAGGGAGCGCCGGTCTATCAGTATTACTTCACCTGGCAATCCCCCATGCTGGAGGACGCCGGCGCCTGGCACACGGCCGAACTCGCCTTCTGCTTCGACAACACGAAGCGCTGCGAACAAGGCACCGGCAACACGCCCGAAGCGCAGGCATTAGCCAAGAGGATGTCCACCGCGTGGGTCAACTTCGCGCGTACGGGCAATCCCAGTCAACCCGGGCTTGCGTGGACGCCGGCCGATCCGGCTCGCTGCCAGACGATGGTGTGGGACAACAGTTGCCGCTTGGTAGATGACCCGGAAGGCGAACTGCGCAAAATGCTGCTCGCCTCATAGTCGTCATCTACTTGGCCCACGCCTCCCCTTCCGGAGTCCGGCGCCAGGCGAAGTACGCATCCAGGACCTTGAGCGCTTCGGCACTGGGAACCGGCCCGGTGCGGGGCGTCTGCCCGAAGTACATCACCACAGGTTTGGCGTCGCTGAAGGCAGGCCACGCGGGAACGCCTTCTCCGTTCGGATCGCCGCGCTTGGCGAAGTTGGTCCAATAAGTGGCCATAGTCTCCGAGATCGCCAGGTCCGACTTCGTCGTCTGCGGATTCGACGCGTTGAGATGTTGGAAAACGTAGGCCACATCCGCGCCATGCGGCGAGCCGTACCCCACCCGTGGCGAATCGGCTGGATATTCGGGGTGCTGATCGAAACAGTAATAGAAGACTTTGGATTTTCCGGTCTGTGCCTCGATCCGCGCCCAGATCCAGGTGTGCCAGCCGAAAGCCGCGTCGCGGGTGAGGTCGCGCGCGGTCTTCGCAACCGCCCCCGAACCGGGTGGATAAGCTGCGATCAGTTTATCGGCGAACGGGCCGTAACGCGCCTTCGCGGCCGTGATATATTCCTCCGGGGTCTTGGGAGGCGAGAAGCTCGCGCCCTCATCCGAGTTGTAGCCGACCAGGATGGGCGTGTCGTTGTAGCGCCCGGCCTCGTAGAGTTTGTATTGATCGTCGGGAATCACCCACCCATCGATGATCGGCCAAGCCAAGCCCATAATGCGGCCGCCTGCCGTAAGTTTATCGGCGGGCAACTTCCGCAGTTCCGCAATCGACGAGGCTCCCGCGGCTTTGGCGTACGCTTCGCCCGACAGCTCCGCGTCGGCAAGCCGTTTCAGATTCTCGCCCGGAAAGGTCGTACGCCGCGGAGGGCCGAACGATCCGCCGCTCTGCGAAATGGCGCCTTGAAATAGCCCATTCGCTAACGGCGATGCGCACAGCATGCTCACCGCGATTCCCCCGGCCGATTCGCCGAAAATGGTTACCCGATAGGGATCGCCGCCAAATGCGTCGATATTCTTTCTCACCCACTGGAGGCCCGCGATCATGTCGAGCAGACCATAATTCCCTGAGACATGATTCCGGCTCTCGGCGCTCAAACCGGGATGCGCCAGAAATCCGAATTGCCCCACGCGATAGGCAATGCTGACTAGCACCACGCCCTTTTGAGCCAGTTTTTCGCCGATGTGGTTCGGTTCGGAGGTAGCGCCCGCATTGAACCCGCCGCCATAAATCCAAACCAATACAGGAATGCGGTCATGCGGCGACTTCGCCGGGGTCCATACATTCAAATAGAGGCAATCCTCGCTCGTTTCGGGCCCCTGATTCGCTCCGGGGAGTCTCATCCCCTGCACACAGGAGGGCCCGAATTTAACGGCCTGCCGCAGTCCTTCCCATTTCGCGGCGGGCTCGGGAGCGCGCCAGCGGAGATCGCCGACCGGCGGTGCCGCGAACGGAATGCCCCGGTAGACCGTTAGACCGCCCTCGACGGCGCCTTGCACGAGGCCGCCCTCGACCTTCACTGGCGCCGGCGTCTCGGCAGCGCAAAGCGCGGCCGCGATCATTGCGACGAGTAGAGTTTTCTTCACTGCAACCGTCTCCTTATTGCTTCGCAGCGAGTTCGTAGATGCTGATGCTGTAGCGCGGCAGGACGAGTGAATCCGGGATGGAATCGACGGGCGAACTGGTAATGACCGGGTTCTGGATGTCGTCGCCGCTCGGGGCAAGTCTCCACAAGGTGCCTTTGCCCGCGAGCGAAGCGCTCGCGATGTTCAGCTTGAGCGGTTGATCGGCGTCCGTGGGATTCAGCACCGCCACGGTGAGGGTGTGCCGGTTCGCAGTCCAAGCGGCGGCTACGTCCAACGGGAAAGTCGCGCTGCCGGCGTTGACAGCGGGCTGTTCGCCGCCAACCGGGTCGGTCACTTTGGGCTGGGGCGAATTGCCAGAAACTTCTACCGGGATGGAGCCAAAGTGGTCGCGATAAATTTTGAAGACCTGACCGTTGGCGTTCAGTTTCACGGCCGTTCCATTGCGAGCAAGCAATGAGGTGGCGAAGGTATGGCCCGCCATCTGGAAGATGTCGGAATGGCGGAACATTTCATGGAAAACCCAGGCGTACGCCGGATAGGTGGGATATTTCCCGTTGCCGGCATAGGCCCATTCGTCCATGTTGATTGGCTTAGGATGGGCTGCGAGTTCCGGCAGCACCTTCTCGTATTCTTTGTACGTCTCGTATTTGATGCGGACGTGGTTGGCGGGACGGCGCATCCAATCGGTGATCGGTTCCTTGGAATCGTTCGGCACTTGTTTGCCCTGGGCGAGATCGAAGTGCGTGCCACCGTAATTGTAAAAGTGCTCGCTGATCAGGTCGATGTTATCGAAGCAATTCTTGAGCAGGTTGCCGGTCCAATCCGCGGGGGACATGATCTTCGGCACCAGATCCGTGCCGAGTTTCAGCGCCTCCTTGGAACCGGTCATGGTGTCCGGCATCGCGCCGCTGGCGATCAGTACGATGGTGGCATCGGCCTTCCGCATTGCCTTGGCGAACAGGTTGTGCTTATGTTCGAACTGCTCGAGCGGCATGTATCCATACTGATAGCTGCCCCACATTTCGTTGCCGATACCCCAGAACGTCACGTGATAGGGCTCGGGATGGCCATTGGCGGCGCGCAGTTTGCCCATCGGAGTGGTGGGAGCACCATTGACATATTCGACGTATTGTCCGGCCGACCATGCATCGCCGAAGCCAGCGTCGACAGTGATGTAAGCTTCCACGCCGAGGAGCTTGCACATGGTCATGAACTCTGCGGTGCCGACGTCGTTGGATTGCAGGGCGTGCCAGACGGGATCCATCTCGGGCGCGCGCTTGTCTGGGTCGCCAATGGCGTTGCGCCATTCAAACGCCGAAACGTAATTGCCGCCCGGCCATCGGTACACTCCGGAGCGGAGGCTCTTGAGCGCGGCGATGGCGTCGGGGCGGAAGCCGTTGACGTTGTCGGCGGGCATGAGGGAAACCGCTCCGACGTGGAATGAACCTGTTCCCGTGCCGCTGATTTCGAATTGCGCCGGGCCGGACTTTCCCGCCTTGAAGGAGAAGGCGAACTTCTTGTATGAAGTGCTCAGCGGACCGAGAGACACCATCTGGCGACCTTCGGGATTGTTGGCGTCCCAGATGATGCCAACCGAGACCTTTGCCGTGGGGTCCCCGGCCAATTGGATACGCCCATTATAGGTGGCGCCCCCCGCGAAGCTGAGACCGGACTGCCGGATGCCGCGAAGTTCCGAGCCTTCCAGTCTGATCAGCGGCGAATGATCGCCAACGAATGGATTCTTCGTATCCATGACGATGGACTCGGGTGGGCCGATGGGTACCCATCGGCGGGCAGGCCCGCGCCCTCGCCCGGGCCCACGCCCCGCGCGTCCGGCGTCCGCTGGCGTCGCTGTTGCCGGTACGACCGGGTTGTAGAACTTGCGATCGTCGAGCATCTCGCTCCAGAGACCGGTGTAGACGAGGCTGCCGGCGTGCTCGACAAATTGGCCGTAGAGATAAGGCGATATGGCGGCGCCAGTTTTCGAGGCGTCGATGGTCGCGCTTACGGGCTGGCCGGTTGGCGTTTGGGCCACCGCGGCGAGAACGAATAGGAAGGAACAAGCGATTTTCATATATTTCGGACTACCTCATGTAGCCCCTTTCTTTGTAATAGCGGGCGGCCCCGGAGTGCAGCGGAACCTCGAAGCCGTTCCACACCGTGTGAACGTTATAAGAGAAGTTCAGGTGTCTCCACTGCAGCAGCTGCTGCTGTTCGTCCATGGCTTTGGCCACGATGTAGGCAAAATCGTCTGGCATGTCCGCGCGGCCATAGATCGCCGTGCCTGTGCGCACCACCGTCGGGATCGGCCGCTCGATGCCGCGGTATAACCCCGCGGGGATCACGCCGCGCTCCTGTTCGCCATCCTTCGCCAGTTTCGCCAGCAGATCGTCCGGAAGTTCGATGAAGTGGAGGTCGAATTTCTGACTGATCTCCGTCCATATCCTCCACTCCGGGGCTGCGGTCATGCCGCCGCCTCCCCCGATAGCGACATCGAACTTTTCACGATTTTCGGGTGAACCGCCGACATGCCCGCCGGCAGCCTCGATCGTCTGTCGCGAGAGACCGAAGTGCGCAAGAATTAGCGTAGCATCGCCGCCGATCCCGGCGGTCAGAATGCGGACCGGCCAGCGTTTCTGGCGAATCTGCGACAAGTCCGCGATCCCAGTCTCAGCCTTCGCCGCTACCAGAACATAACTGGGGTCCTGAATATTAGCGATCAGGCGCAGATTGGTCCTGGGCTTTTCTCCGGCGTATATTCCGGTTCCGCGATAGGCGTTGCGAAGGAATTGAATGGCCACCGCGCCGAAATCCACGGCACCCAGGCCCGGCGCATTTCGCGGCGCGAGGATTTCGGGCACGGCGGGATCGGGCTGGTACGGGGGCGGCATTCTGGCCTCACTAACAATCCGCGGAGCGTCGGAGGCGTTGCAGTTGTAGCAAATCTGCACGTCGTATCCGTACGGCTTCATCGCGGCTTGCACAACTTCAGCCATCGCCCCCCAGGGACATAGACGGCATGCGCCACCGAAGACGGGCTTCTTCTCTTTAATGCCGGTCTGCCCGCCGGCGAGAGACGCGACGCCGAGCAAAAGCAGAATTACACCCGGATGCCCGCATCGCAAACGATTCCACCTTTCGATTGGCGGCTCGCGCATGGCTCTATCTCCTGATTGCGTTACTGCCCGGTGTAAACGCTTACAATAACGCATGTCGCGGCGCCCGGCTGCTTGCTGTTCGCAAGAGCAAAGGTAAGCCATTACGGCGCACGAATGCGCGCCATTGGATAGCACGCGCGGGATCATCGCAGTACGCCTGCGTAAGTCCAATGGGTTCGGGTTCAATGGTGGTTCTTCGGTGACGGAAGGTCGCGGAGATCGCCTTCACCAGACGTTCTCCCTCAAAAGGATACATGCGGGAGAGGAGGGCGAGATCGTAGAAGTCTTTCAGTCGGCTGTTGAGGAGACCGAGCGCCGTCAGCGCTTCCAGTTTCTCGGCAACGACCGTCTCTTTGGGATAGGCGCGGAGCACAGGCGCAGGGAAATCCAGCAAGCTTGGGTACTCAATGTCCGTGGGTCCGGGAGTAATGACATCGCCGAACCCGATATCGAGTGGCATTGGAATTCGAGCTCTCGCGAGCGTTGCGTGGAACTGGACTCGAACACCCTCGTAATCCGCGTCCTCTTTGATCCGGCTGACCTCGATTGAAGTCCGGTTGAATGCGATGCCATCGGGTTCCACATCGACTTCGCACACTCTGGCGACGATCTCTTTAATGTGATCGAGCTGATTGTTCATTCGTCCGGCGAGGTCGATGTCCATGGTAGGCCGCGATTGAGGGCCCGCCAGGCAGTCAGCAACAAGGCCCCCTTCAAAACGAACCGACCAGCGTACGGCGACTTTGCGAGCTGGTACAAGAAACGCTCCATCGCGAAATACTGAAGCAGTTCCTGAAACGGGGGGCCTTGTGTGCGCGACTTGTTGAGCAGGCGTTGCCTGACGGAGGCGCCGATATTGCGTCCGCTCACAGTACAGCCTCAAGGTACGGGCGCATGACTTTCTGGACGCGATTGATTTGAGCGAATTCTGTCAGAGCCGCTCTGTTCGGCTTTCGTGTGCGTTCGCGGTAAGCGCGCAGAGCCTCAATGGCAATGTCCAGGCCAATCTTGTTCCGGTACTTGAAGCAGTCGGCGATCGTTTTTTCCGGAGAAAAGACCTTCAGGGGAACATCGTCAACCGCGATCACTTCGACGCCGTCGCTAAAAGAAGAGTCGGGATACCAAAAGACCCGAAAAGGGACGCTATCAAGCTTCGGAGCCTGCGCGTGACTGGGGAGCGCGATGTCGACAGCGTGCGGAACCTGGGTGGTTAGCCCGTGATGTGCCAGCGCCGAGAGAAGGCAAACGACGGCCCGCGGAATCCGGATCGCCATTGGCACTAGGTCCGCCACCAGTCAGTCAACCTCGGGCCGAACTTCCGGCAGTCCAATGGCTCCCTTCGTCCGTGCTGATTCATGTGTTTCCACTGGAGCCGTGCCGGGGCCTCGTGTTGCCGCCATTGCCGCAATCCATGCCGATTCTTGTCTGTTGTGTAGGCGACCAGGAACGCGACACCGGTCGACTGGGGACGACCGCTGTCGGATAGCCGACCTTGCCGCCCCTTTTTTGCCCCGGACGCGAGCATTGCGCTTGGGGCAATGTTCCCGACATCACCGGATCGCGAAGTGAACTCACATCCCATCTACATTCAACCGCAGCTCTCTCAGACCCGCGGTCTCGGTATTTGGCGAACGCGCCTACGTCGCCATGAATCGACTCTGTCCGTGTGTTCCAAAGTAGTTTGCGACCTGGCGAGAATATAGTGGCCGGGGCCTGCAACTCGAACGGTCGCATTGAAAGCATGAATTCGTCCCCAGGATTGGGCGAGGTCCGGGTGCATGGCAATCTCGAAATCGACCTGGGGTTCGGTGGCAGTGAACAGAAGTTCGCAATGAGCGATGGGGTCACTCAAAACTGAGTCCGCGTTGTCATTCGGAGGACATTCGAAGAGCAGCGAGCCCTTATACCAGGGAAGTGAATCACTTGGCTCACAGGTGAAATCAATATCGTCGCTAAGAAGGTCCGCAATGCCGCCCGTCTCGTACGACTCAATTAAGGGGAGCCGATACAACTACGACAGAACCTGCTCGATAAACGTGTGGCTAAGTTTCAACGTGATCACCATCCCGCGGGCCGCTACGGAAACAGACAGAAGCGATGACCTTCAGCCGCTCACTTGCATCAGGGTAACAACCGCCAGTCTTGCGAGTTGACGGACCGTCAACAGTTCCTCAAGAGACATCAGAGGGTCAGGCATAGCGTTCGTGATGGACTGGGTGCCAGGAGCGTTGACTAGCATGCTGCTCTATTCTATGATGGGATGTCAAGTATCATCGAAGAGCGCATGCTTCCGATGCCTTGATAGAGGTCTCGCCCGAGGATAACCTGAAACCACCCAGCACGCGGGGCGTCCGCTGCGTGGCTCCAGCAGCATGTGTCTGCGTTCCGAAGACCCGACCGCTGAGATCTTGAATGGAGGTGTGGTGCCGAACGACGAGCTTCCGACATCGCTGGGAAGCAGGGCGCGTTGTCGCAGGGCGCCACGGTGGCCAATTCCCGACCCGCAGATCCAGCAAGCCCTGGAATCCGTGGATAACGGCGAAGGTTCGGGGAGGTATCAGGGTCGGCACGCCGAACCGCTGGAAGACTCGATTCGTTCCCTCCACACGGTCGATTTCTTGCTCGCGCGCTCTAGCGGCACTTGTGGTGTCGAACTTGGCCGGGTGCGCCTGACCGCAGACCATAGCCACTGTTGTTCGGAGATTCAATGACTACGTATTCGCCAGTCGATTCAAAGTACGGGAGCGCAAAATCGTTTTTCCTAAGTCCATTTCGACTGGGCGCCAAGTTGATCCGAGGACGTTTCGCTATACCGTCGGGTATCCGATGTGTCAAGGCGAGCGTGATCGACAGATGCTTCTCAACCGTCGATCCGCTAGGTGTAATCACGACTAAGAGCATAAGTATAGTTCCTCGGCATGGCTATCGTGAGCCCATATATGCCCGTTACTCCTTCGGATCCTACATCAATGCCGTCGGGCTAGCAAATCCAGGAGCAGAGGTCGCCTGCCGGGAACTACAGGAAATCACAGTTCCCAATGATAAGTTTCTGCTGGTGTCCGTTTTTGGCGGCAGTGCCAAGGAATTCGTCGCTGCCGCGGATGTCTTACGGCCGGTCGCTGATGGATTTGAGCTGAACATGTCCTGCCCCCATGCTGCCGGCTACGGAATCGAGATTGGACAAGACGCGGACCTGGTCGCAGCGATTACTCATGAAGTGGTCCACGCCGTGCAGGTTCCGGTATTCGTTAAACTGTCAGCCACTATCCCTCAAATTGGCCGCACGGCGGCCGCAGCAATCAACGCCGGCGCTTATGGAATCACAGTGACAAACACACTTGGCCCGTCGGTCGTTGACATAGGCGACGTTCCGATCTTGTCGAACAAAGTAGGGGGATTGTCGGGAAATGGGATCCGCCCGCTTGCCCTTCGCTCCGTACAGATGATCCGAAGCGCGATCGGGCCCACGCCGATCATCATTGGCATGGGCGGGATAGGAACTCCGGAGCACGTTCTCCAATTCAGAAATGCGGGTGCTGACGTTTTTGGCGTAGGCAGCGCTCTTACCGGTCTAGACACTTATAGATTCGGTCAATATTTTGCGGAGCTTGAGAAGTGTTCGGCTTCTGATACACCATACAGTTCGGTCGGCACGGATTCGGCGGATACCGCTGTGACTATGCAGTACCACCAATGCCAGGTGTTAGGAATTCGGCATTATAGCGACCGACTCTACGAATTGACGCTTGACCAGTTACCAGGGACCCCCAAATCCGGCGACCTTGCCGGAAGATACTATTTCCTTTGCGTCCCCGGCGTCGGGGAGAAACCGTTCGCGGTCTTTTCTTCAGAGGAGCGCAGCATTGTAATCAAATCCGTAGGTTGTCTTACCTCGCATCTCGCTGGCGTGGCTAGTGGCTCGAAGCTTCTCTTGCGTGGACCGTATGGGCGGCACTTTCGTGGTGTTGACGGGGCTAGCCGGTATATTCTCGTAGGTGGAGGGACCGGAATCGCGTCCCTTCTTGAGGTCGGTTACGTCCTTAGGAGCTTCGCCACCGTCGAGTTCGTGTTAGGAGCGGCTACAAGGGCTGAGCTATTTGGTTTGCAGGAATTTGAGAGTCTAGGCCCGGTTGCGGTCGCCACGGATGATGGCACCGTTGGCTTCCAGGGTAACGCCGCGGAGTTACTGAGCCAATATGTCGGTGCCGGAGAGCTCCATAGTGAGTCCGTATTCGTCAACTGTGGGCCGGAGCCTATGATCGCTGCCTGTGCTGACATCGAGCGGAAGGTTGCCTCGGACGATAGAATCGTAGCCGCTGTCGAGTACCCGACAAGCTGTGGTGTCGGCATCTGCGGCAAGTGTGCTTCCCCAAGCGGCCATTTAACTTGTATTGATGGCCCCTTCATGCCAGTCAGAAGGTTCGAGGCTCGCAGATGTAAGCGAGGTTGATTTCGCCGACGCGCAAGGGCTGAGGCGTGGCCCGAAGAGGGCGCATCCGCGCGGAATAATTGCGGCCCTCATCGCTCCAAAGCGTAGGCATGGTTCCGCCTGAGAGCCTGCTCAGAGTCGTCCCAGAGGGCGGCCCCATGAATCGACCGCTGCCGCGCCGAGATCGCAGCAGTCGAAGCCCAACTCCGGGCGGGGCACCCGGACGTGGAGGGGCTGTGCCGGGCGCTGATGGACTGGTCGTGTGAACTGCGGCTCATCGAGGAGGCCCTGCTGCGCGCGCCTCAGAAGTAATCAAGCATGGGGGCTTCGCTCGCTCTTGGCGCGAAACACCAGCGCCCTGGCGGTTCACCAATGTTCGTGATCGACAAAGAGCGCGGCAAGCGGCCGATCTGCGGCAAGCGCCTTAAGCCCTTTCCGGCCACTTCCAAGGAAATCAAGGCGTTCCGCAGGGCCCACCCGAGAACTGCAATCGTCCGCCCGACCTGCATCGTCCGAGAGTGCGGCAAACCAGAAACCCGACATCGGGAGGCTGCCATTGCCATCTAAACTCTCTATAGAGAAACCCTGTCAGCATTTTTGCAGGTCCTGTAAAGCGGCTGACACCCAGGCTTCCACGATGAGGGGATTTGGTAAGGCCCAGGCGGACGTGAACGCGATCCCGTCGAGGTCGTTATCGCCGATCGCGAAGCTCGTGTTTTACGCTCTGGCGGCAACGGTATGTGGGACTTCAAGAATCCAGTCACACCTCCTCGAACGCGGCAGCGAGGCGGACTTCCCACAACCCCCGAGGTCTGGCAACGTGTTTCTGGCGCGGTGTTTTGCAGAGGGCCGAAGTCTTTGATACACTGGGCCCCTCGCCATAAGCGTGCTGGCGAATGGGTGCACGCCCCCACTGGTTTCCGCGGGGTGGGCTCTCCCACCGCAATGAGTGGGTGCGGTTCAGTCACATGGTATACTCTCTCTTTCAGCCCTTTTCCTCTTAGGCCCGTAGCTCAGTTGGCTAGAGTGCTACCACGATGCGGTAGCGAAGTTGGTAGCCGCCGGTTATGTTTTCAGTAGTTTGGGATTTGGCGCTGCCTAGTAGCGCCCAATCCGCGCGCGTTTGGGGGCTCGTAGCTCAGTTGGTTAGAGCGCCTGCTTGACACGCAGGAGGTCTGCAGTTCGAGTCTGCACGAGCCCACCATCAGTTCACCTTCTCCCCGGTCTTGCCGATGATTGCCCCTTGGCGTGCGAGCGCCGCGGGGCGAAATTGGGGTTTGGCAGTGTCAGGACAGGACCAGGAGAAAACGTTCCCAATAACTGCAATTTGGAGATCAAAAGTTGGCGACCTGTGGTAATCTGATCGAAGACCGGGAGCCAGGAAATGGAATCCCCCGGTGAACAGGACTCGGAAATCTAAAATAGAACCTGGCGTGTTCCCGTTGGGCATTCGATCGGCGAGGTGCGCGTCAAGGAAAGGAACCGAATCGGACATGATGAAACACACGGTCTTGGCTCTGGCTCTGGTGGCTGCCGGCGCCGCTTCGGCTGTAATGGCAGCCCCGGGAGGCGCGCCCGCACAAGCCGCTCCCGGCCCCGAACAACAGGCCGCTCTGCCTGGCAATGGGCCGGCGCAGCATCCGTTCCTCTATGCCGGGGAATGGGACACGCGCAAGCCTTTGGAGCAGTCCATCTTCGTCGTGCGCAGAGGCAAAGTCACCTGGCAATACTCCATGCCGCTGAGGACCCCGGCCGACCGGATACAGGAGTTCGACGACGCCACCTTGCTTTCCAATGGGAACATCATCTTCTCGAGGATGTCCGGCGCGGCGGAAGTCAGTCCGCAGAGGCAACTAGTCTGGAACTACGACGCGCCCGAGGGAACCGAGGTGCATTCGGTACAGGCCATCGGGAAGGACCGCGTCCTAATCATGCAGAACGGGAATCCGGCCAAGGCGATGATCATTAACACGGCCACGAACAAGATCGAGAAGGAAATCCCGATTCCCACCACAGTCACCGGCACGCACGGTCAGTTCCGGCACATTCGAATGACCAGGGCGGGGACGATCCTGGTCCCGCACATGAGCGAGGGAAAGGTCGTCGAGTACGACCTGGATGGCAAGGTGGTGTGGTCCGTCGCGGCGAAGTCCGCCTGGCAGGCGCTGCGCCTGAAGAACGGCAACACGCTCATCTCCGGAGACGCGCAACGCTATGTGCGCGAGGTGAATGCGAAGGGAGAGACGGTCTGGGAACTGACGCAGGCGGATGTCCCCAACATCAAGCTATTCAACACACAGGCCGCGATCCGGCTGGCAAACGGCAATACGGTGGTCACCAACTGGGTCGCCGGAAACAACAAGACGGAAGAGTGGGCCGGCACCATCCAGGTTTTCGAGGTGACGCCGGACAAGAAGGTGGTCTGGGCTCTCTCGTCGTGGAAGGATCCCGACCTTGGCCCCGCGACGTCCATCCAACTCCTCGACGAGCCGGGCGTGGTCGAGAATCTCGATCTCGAGCGGTAGCGCCGTCTTGCGGGCACCGGCGCGGACCAACTGGGGTCTGAAGGCGCGCTAGGTCTTCGACCGTGTCATGTTGTGCTCGTGGGTGGGAACCGCTCTGTTGAAAAAGCCGGATAAAGTATTACCACTTGTGCCGAATTGCGGACTCCGCCTCATTCGGAGGGCGGCGTCGCGTAGTACCCATTGCGCGCCTCGACGGTGAGCTTGCGCGAGTTTTCCAGCTTGACCTTTAGTTGGTGAAAACGGCCGTCCGCTTTGGCAGCAGGAACAAAGCCCAGTATATAGTGACTCTCCGGAGTGGCCAGCTTGCGGAAGCTCAAGTCGAAGTCGTTCCCGGTTACGTACGTGCCGCCGGTCCCGTGCGCCAGGTCGACCAGCACTATAGGATTCGATGGGTTCGCATTACTGTCAAGCCGCGCCATGTCGGCGCCGGAACTTACGACGCCGGTATACCTCGTGGCGCTGGCGGCGCCGCGGCCTATGTAATCGGTTGCCTCGCCGATGTCAACGGCGCTGATCGACACTTTGGCGTGAATAGCAGCCTCAATCAGGTCCGCTTCTTCGGTAGGGCGCTGGGGCCCTATGAAGAACCCAGACGAGACGAATATAAGATCCCGCCGCGCCGGCAGGCGGGACATCTTGCTCACGACCGCTTTCAACAACTCCACCTGGAGTGTCTGGGTCGCCGCGACGCGGCACACGGGCAGCGGACGCAATTGCAGCCGCGATACTGCGTCCTGCAACTTCGGCCGGTCGTTCGTGAAATCGAGTGCCACAGTGCATGACGACGTGAAGATGGCCGCTCGATCGCCGGGCTGCAATGCGCCCAGTTGCCGCGCGGCGGCATCGCGAAGGCGCTTCAGATCGCCGAAATCGCGGATGTTGACGTCGTCAAAGAGATACGTGATGAAGCGGGTCGGAATCTCGATTCCCGTTCCGCCCGCGGACTGCGCCGCGGGAGCATTTCCATCGGGCAGCGATCTATCGGGGGCTATTTGACTTCCGGGGTTCTCCACCGAGAAGCTGGTGATCTCTTGCCGCTTTCCGTTGTCGAACAGTTGAAAGTCGTCCTTTCCGAGATTGCTCACGACGTGGCCGTTGCGGTCGCGAACCACCACGGGGACCTGGATCGCGGTCACACCCGCCTTGAACGTCTCGCCAGACTGCGTCTGGGCCGCAGCGCCGGACAGCACAACCAGCGTCACTCCGAATAAAACCGCCGTGCGCACGATTCACCTTCCTTCCACCAAGTCATGGAATTTGTACGCCTGCATTTTCCGCCGTAAGCTCTTGGGCTTCGGCGTCGCGCACCACCAGCCGGACCAGGTACGCGCCGGGGTGCACGTCGAAGTTCGTATTGATGGTGACGGGAGGCCTTTGTTCCAGCGCCTGCACAGTCTCGTCGCGAAGGCGAAGCTGCAGGATCTTCTCCTTGCCGGCGATGAGATTGCCGTTGGTATCGAACACCGCGGCCACCATGGTCAGATCGTTCCGGTTCCGGTCATCCGCCTTGCGAAGGTGGATCAGCTTCAGGTCCACGCTGGTCAGCACGTTCAGCTTAGCGAGATCGCCGTTTCTTGTCACCTGCGTATGCATCTCGACGGGAAGATCGTGGATCTCGTCGCGCGAGAACACCGCGGCCTCGATCTCCTGCCTGGAAGCCGCCAGTGGGTCCTCGGCGTGTTTCGGCGCCCAGTACCCGCGGCGCACCTGCAGGCTCAACTTCTCACCGGAGTTCATCGTCACTTTCAGAGAATGGAAGCTGCCATCGAACTTCAGGTTCTGGGGCGCGAAGCCCAGCACGTAAAGGTACTCGGGCGCCGCCGCCGCGTTCCGGACGCCGCCATCGAAATCGTTGTTGCGGTTTGCCGTTCCGCCGGTTCCCTCCGCCAGCGCGATGAGTTCATCGGCGTTGGCCTCAAATTCAACTTGTCTGAATGCAATCTCATCCTGGATTGTACTCGCGGGGGCGCCCGGCCGGCAGGCATCGAAGGCTGGATTGGTCCAAACGCCCCGCGCGTCGATGGTGTTGATCAGCACCTTGGATCGAATGGCGAGTTCCATCAAATCGGAGCTTGCATTCTGGAGGTCGGGTGGGACAAAGAAACCGGGCGATATCAGAACCACACTTCGTTGTCCGGGCATCGCCGCCATGCGCTGGACGACAATCTTAAGCGCCGCCAGCGTCGCGCGCGTCTCCTGCAGCCCGCTGGTGTAAGCATCGAGCGCAAACTGCACGGCGGTATTGAAACCATTTCCCTGCGCGTGTGGATCCGAGGATCCATATTCGTCGACGGCAACCCTCAACGCAAGGCTCTTGGCAAGAACATCTGGTCCGGAGGGGGGGAGGCCGACCTGTAGGTCGATCTGTACCGCCTGATAATAGCTAACATATCTGCCACAGGAATCGTCTGGCTGTCCCGCGATGGGGTTGGGCACAATCTTCAGCAGCGGCCCGATGAACGCCTCCGGGCTGCCGGTGAAATCAACGGCGATGCGGCCGGAGGTCGTAAAGAGAGCCACGCGGTCTTGCGGCCCGAGCGACGAGTGGACATATCTCTCAACTGCAGCCCGCACTTGAGGCAAATCCTCGAAATGAATATGCAGATCGTCGAAGAGGAAGGCGACAAAGCGGTTGGGAAACACCGGCGGCGCGGCGGCTCCATTGGAGATGCCGGGCGCGTGGGCGTCTTCAGCGGGGGCACCTTTGGCGTGGGCGTTTGCAGCGTGTGCTTGCGGCGCGGCCGCCTGCTGGACGGAAAACTTTGTGATCTCCTGCCGCTTGCCTTTGTCGAACACGCGGAAGTCGTCTTTGCCGAGGTTTCCCACGGCATGCCCATGGCGATCGCGCACGATAACGGGGACCTCGACCAGGTTGCTCTGCACCTTGAAAGTCACCGGCTCGTCATGCGTGGCGATTTCTTCAGTACGCGTCGGCGCGGCGGAGGACGCTTTGGGCGGTTCCGGCGCGGGCGCCGGAACCAGCGCTGCTTCGGGACGCGCCTCAAGCTTCGTAGCGGGTGCGATACCAATCGCCTCGGCGATCTCCTTGGTCGCCGTCTCGTCAACCTGGAGCGCGCCCGCCTTCTCCGCCGCGAGCGGCGCATGCTGCCTGCGCGCCAGTTCCTTCGCGTCGGGCGCAAAGTACCCTTTGCGCGCCTGGAGGTCGAGCTTCTGCCCGCTCGCCAGCTTTACGGTCAGCGCATGGAAGCTGCCATCCGGCTTCAACATCGGCGGCGAGAAGCCCAGGACATAAATGTACTTTGGCGTGGCGGCGAGGCGGCGGACTGCGCCCTTCAGGTCGTTGGTGTCCATAATGAAATGGCCGCCGGTGCCGTCGGTCACCTGAGACTGAAACTGCTGGAATGAGTAGTTGCCCGATACCGCCAGACCGCGCGCATCGAGGCCGTTAATTACGACGCGGGACCGGACTGCATCGGCGATCAACTGCATCGTCTCCGGCTCGAGCGACCATGGGCAAACCCCTTCTTGCCCCAGGATCAGGCCAGACGAAATCAGAACTGCGGTCCGCTGGCCCGGCAGGCTGGCCATGCGGCGCACGATGTCGCCGGTCTGCATCACAACCGCTCGCGATTCCGTCTCGATGTCCTGCTGAGTCTGGCATGGGGACGGCAGCGGCGGGCGCGGGAAAGACTGCCGAATCCTGAACAGCGCTTCCTTGAGCTTTGCGCGGTCGAAGGTGAAATCAAGCGTGACCGCACCCGATGTCGTAAAAATGGCCACGCGGTCGGCGGGCTGCAACGTGTCGAGAAACTGCAGGGCGGCGTCGCGCGAGTAAACCAGGTCGGCGAAGGCCCCTACGTTACCTGGCCCGCTTTTCATGTGCAGATCGTCAAACACCAGCGCGATGAAATGGCCCGGGATGGTCACAGGCGCGGCCTTCCCCTGTCCGGTGTTCCCGGCAGGAAGGCTCCTGTCTTCGGCCACTCGCCCGGAGGTTTCCTCGACCGCGAACTTCGTGATGACCTGCGGCTTTCCTTTGTCGAAGAGCTGAAAGTCCTCTTTGCGCAGATTGCCGACGACGTTCCCTTTGGAATCGCGCACCACCACCGGCACGAGCACCAGGTTGGTTTCAGCCTTGAACCTGACCTCGTTTTCATCCCCGGCGGAGGGCGCCGAAGACTGCGGCGAGGCAATAGGAGAAGAGCAGAGAACTACACCGGCATACGCCAGAGAGCGCGCCCAATGCCGCAAAAAGCGGCTATTCATAAGGCTCCTCCGCTAAAATGATAAACCTTTTCGGTCTCCGCCGCGGACGGCGCCGCCGGATGTTGGGAGGCGCCCTGAAGGGCGCCTGGGTGTTCGACGTGGAAGTCCGCTGTCGAGTTTCGATCTGCTTCGCCGCACTACGGCTGCACGCCAGGATCTGCTGCCCCACATGGACACTTATTTGGGCTTCGCTCAATACGGTGACAGTTGCCTCCACTCAAGAACCGCTCCTTGACGGCATCGGCTCCGAATGAGGCCCACGGCTGCAAGACTAAGCGACGTTACTGTATTGTGCGAGCCTCAAGTGGCCGGCCCGGCCTACTGCTCTTTCAGCTCCTTCTTCATGTGCTTCAACCCGGCTTTCAAATCGCCGGTGGCATCCGCCAGCGACGCAGTGTCGTAAATGACGTTCGGCGCGAAGAAGACGATCACTACGCCCGTGGACGTCGCTGTGAATGAATCCGACCCGGGATTACTCGTTCCACCGTCGTTCAAAATCGGCGCGCACCAATGCGTGTCGCCACAGTTGGCCGATGGGACCTATATTCTTCCGGCGGGCGTGATCACGGGTGCCAGTTCACGCCCAGCGCGGCCGGTGAGACCATCGTGATTTACGGAATTAGCTTCGGGCTGGTTGTCCGAACCCACCGGCGGGTGAGATCGCGCCCACGAGCAGTCGACGCATCGAGTCATTGCAGTTTCTGTTTGTACAAACGCCGGCGCAGCAGGTGCCATACGCGGGCCTGGCGCCGTATTCGGCCGGGCTATACCAGTTCCACATCGCAGTGCCGGCGGTGCCGGATAGCGATGTGGTGCCCCTTACATTCACTCTATCCAGCAACATCATCTTTGGTTAACACGCGCCGTCTCATTTGGTTAGCATGCGCGCTCTAACTTCCATGGAGTAATGAGAGTACGGACATCAAACGCTGTTACCAGCGTAACTTGCTGTGGGCCGAAAGCGCAGCTACGCTTGCTGATAGTGAGACGAAAACTGTTTCCGAAGGATTCTGCAACCAGCGGTCGGCGGATCGAGAAGAAGATCTCCGATCTCAAACTCCGTGCGGTGGCCGCGCGTAAGGCTGAATCGGCTGCGGCTCTGCGGCGTGATTCGGTCGCGGTCAGACAGCAACAGGCGGGAGCCCAGTGTGCGGCTGCGGAATCGGGTCACCGCGCCAGCGGGCAACTGGTGGCCACGCACAAGCAGTCTGCCCGCGCCAAACGGGAAGTTCAACCGTTGAACGACCCAATCGGATCGCGCCCCGGGGCAGACCTCGAGTCGGTCGCCGCGCGCTTTGCGCAACTTGAGCAAAGCCTGGCCGCGGTCGCGGACTGGCTCGGCAGTTTGGAACGGAATGTCGCCGCCCTCGCCGGGCAGGCGTCGGAATCGCGGGATCTGGTGGGGGCGGATATCCGGCGGATCGAGAACCAACTGACGGAACGTGCCGCGACCCTTGGATCTTCCCGCACGGCGGACGCCCAGACCGGCGACCTGGTGGAGCGCGTCATTGAGGCGCTCGAGTCGCTCCAATCCACGGCACTCGATCAGCCCGAAGCTGGGGCGATGGCGGTGAACTGAGATGGCTGCCAGGAGTTTGGTCGATTGGGGCGCGCCGGCGGAGCATGGCGCCACGCCTGCGGCCGGGACGCGATT
>Ga0187848_10000376_pt1 | contig 41080 bp, 39 predicted proteins | sample June2016WEW_4_40_FD_132424 | JGI IMG/M metagenome (GOLD analysis project Ga0187848, IMG submission 132424) | Peatland microbial communities from SPRUCE experiment site at the Marcell Experimental Forest, Minnesota, USA - June2016WEW_4_40 | ecosystem: Environmental > Terrestrial > Soil >... | reverse complement strand
GATTGCCGGCGTCAATCAGGGTAACGTCCCGCAGACCGCCCGCAAGCGGCAGGGCGAAGCGTTCGGCCAGGATCGCCGGGCGGCCCATATCCATTTCGAACATGAATTCCGGGCCGGCGCGCTCCAATAACCGGAGCGTCTTGACGCCCGCGCCGGTTCGAATGCGGACCAAGTCGGTGGCGTGGCCGTGATGAATCAGGAAAGCGGCGGCGCACCGCGTGCCGTTGCCGGAAATCTCGGGAGCGCTGCCATCGGAGTTATACAGCTCGATCCCGCCGTCCGCCTGCGCGTCCTGCGGTGGATCGATCAGCATCCAGCCATCGGCGCCGATGCCGGTGTGCCGGTCGCAGATGGCGCGCGCAATGGCCGGATAGCCGCCCCCCGGCGCATCGCGCCGCCAGGTGAGCAGGAAATCGTTCTGCGCGCCGTGCGCCTTGGTGAAGGGGATGGTCATCTGCCGCGGGAATCGGCCGTAGCCCCGCCTTACGGCAGTGGCTCGACCTCGACGGCGGTGCCGTAGGCCAGCACCTCGGTGACACCCTGCATCACCTCGGTGGCATCGTAGCGAGCACCGATCACGGCATTGGCGCCCAACTGGCCGGCGTGCTCCAGCATGAGGTCGAATGCCTGGTTGCGGGTCTGCTCGCACAGATTGCTGAATATCGAAATGTTGCCGCCGACGATGGTTTGCAGGCCCGCGCCGATGGTGCCGAAAATCGATCGCGAGCGGACGATGATCCCGCGCACCACGCCGAAGTTCCGCTTGATGCGGAAGCCCGGCAGTTCAAAAGCCGTCGTTGTTCTTTCATGAGGTACCATGAATGCCTCCCGTGCGCCGGTAAATCTCGATCGCTGGCGCACCCTTTACTTGAATGGTTTTTTCCAGCCGGTAGGGGATCCCATAGCGCGCGGCGCTCTGCATCGAGCTTTCGACCTTGTCTCCGGCTATCGCCACGGCCCACTCCTGCCACAAGAACAAGTCGGGGCGTTTCACCGCGGCCAGCCAGGGCAGGCCATTATCGCCGGTGAAGGTCTCGCGCAGCGGGATTCCGGCTTCGCGATAAACTCCCGTAATATCCCCGGACGTTGTGATAATACCTGAACCTAAGACGTAATGCGAGGCCAGATATTGCGCGGCCTGGTGCGTCCAATCGCGCCGCGCCTCGGAGTTGACCAGCGACTCGCGCCACGTCACCCAGTTCTTCGGCTGTGGCTCAAGCAGCCACGGCGCGGCACATGCCAGCGCCAGCACAACCGCGCACCAGGCGCGCAGGCCGCGTGGCACGACGGCCACCAACGCACCCAAGGCGAAAGCCAGCAGCGGCACGGCGGCCAGGCCATAACGCGAGTTGTAATACGAATACGGCCACAGCGTGGGGATGAAGATGGGCGTGCGCGAACTGTGCATGCTCCAAACGTAAAACGCGCCCGGCAGTGCGAGCAGCAGCAGCGGCCACAAGACGCGCTTGGCCAGCGCAGCCACCACGCCGGCCAACCCGGCCAGCGCCAGCACGGGCCCGGCGCCGAGCTTCGCCGCTTGGCGGAAATAGTAGAGCGCCGCCCACCAATCGCCCTTGCCGGGATAGGGCGCATCTCCCTGGATGGCGAACGCCGAACCCGGGCCGCGCAAGAAATAGAGCGCGTCGCCTTGCAGCCACCAGTTGTGCCCCAGCCAGTAAAGCGGGCCGAGACTGGCCAGGACGCCGAAGACGACGCCCGCACTGAATTTGCGCCGCGCGAAATAAAGGGCCGCAAAGGGAATCAGGAACCATCCTTCGTAACGGCTGAGCGCGGCCATCGACGCCGCCAGGGCCGCTCCCAGCACGGCGCCCCAGCCACCCGTGTCGCGATAGCGGACTGTCGCGTAGAGCAACGCCATCCAGGCGGCCCAGAAGGCCGGCTCCGACATGGGAATCGACCCGAGGTAGAGCACGTTCGGATTCAACGCGAAGACCGCCGCAGCGGCGAAGGCCGGCGCATCCCCGCCAAACACACGCCGCACGGCCAGGAACAAAAACACGCCCGCGGTCACGAAACAAACGCCCGAAGGAATCGCGCCGGCCAGGCCGTTGCGCCACAGCGCGTCGTGGGTCACCAAGGGCAGCATCAAAACATGCGGCACCGGCAGCCACGGCGTGCCCAGTTGGTCGTAACCCGGCGTTTGGGAATCCATTATCCGGCGGGCGATGTTCAGGTGCGATTCGGCATCGCCATAGTAGAGCAGCCAGCCGTGAGAGTGGAAGAATGCGATGGCAACGGCGCTGGCCAGCGCGAGCAGCCCGAGGGCGGCCAGCGCGCCTTTCCATGGTCCCGATTTCAGAACTGGGTGCAGGACTGGAACTCCCGGAAGCGGGCGTCGATTTCTTCCCGCGTCAAAGAGCGGAAGCGATCGACGCCGAACCTCTCGCAGCAAAAGCTGCCCATCACGGAACCATAGATCACGGCGCGGCGCAGCGTGGCGAAGTCCGCGTCCTTGGCCGCGACGCCTTGGCCCGCCAGATAGCCGGTAAAGCCTCCGGCGAAGCTGTCCCCCGCCCCGGTAGGATCGAAAACTTCCTCCAGCAGATAACCGGGGGCGATAAAGTGATCGGCGCCATGGAAGAGCACAGCGCCATACTCGCCGCGCTTGATCACCAGCGTGCGCGGACCCGTCGCCTGGATGGCGGCCGCCGCGCGGCGCAGGTTGCGCCAGCCGGATAGCATTTGGGCTTCGCTGTCGTTGATCAGCAGGAAGTCCCACTGGGCGATGGTCGAGAGCAACTCCTCGCGATAGTCGCTGATCCAGTAATTCATTGTGTCGCCGCCGGTCAGCTTGAGTTGGTTCATCTGCGAGAGCACGCCGCGCTGCAAGGCGGGCTGGATGTTGCCGAGCAGGAGGTACGGCTCGGCGCGATACGACTCCGGCAGCTTGGGATCGAAATTGGCGAAGACGTTGAGATCGGTGCGCAAGGTGGTGCGCTCGTTCATGTCGGCCGAATACACGCCGGCCCAGAAAAACGTCTTGCCGCCCGCCACGCGTTCGAGACCGGCCAGGTCGATCTCGCGAGAGGCCAGCAGCTCGCTATCCTCCGCCGCGAAATCGTCGCCGACCACCGCCACCAGCTTCACGGAAGTGAAGTAAGCTGCGGCGAGCGCGATATAGGTGGCCGCGCCGCCCAGCATCCGGTCTACCTTTCCGTGCGGTGTTTCCACGCCGTCATATGCAACCGAACCAACCACGACAAGCGACATATCAGACAGAATTGTAACAGCCGGGAGACGCCGCCACGCGCGGGCAGGCGAGCCGGGTCGTGGTAAAATCAAGCTTCCCACCAAGTTGTTCTGTGTTAGCGGGCAAATTAAGAAACGTACAATCATGATGCAGAAGCGGGAACCGAACAGAGTCCTGGCCGCTGTGAGCGACCTGTTTTTCTCGGTAAAACTCACCGAAGCGGCCAAGCGCGCGGGCCTCGCGCTGGAGTTCGTCACAGAACCCAAGGAGTTGCTGGAAAAGGCGGTGTCGGCGCAGAAGCCATCGCTGATCGTTTTCGACCTGAACTTCGAGGCGCTGCAGCCGCTAAAGCTGATCGGCAAGCTGAAGGCGAAGGCGGAAACCAAGGGCATCAGCCTGATCGGCTACCTGTCGCACGTCCAGGTCGAGCTCAAGCAGCAGGCGCAGGAAGCAGGCTGCGACATGGTGCTGGCGCGATCGGCGTTCTCGCAGAATCTGCCGGTGATTTTCAAGAGGCATTCCAGCAGCGTCTAACGCAGCTAATTGGGATAGTATCCTTCCTTGCTGCGCACCGTGCAATCCTTATAGTCCTTGGAGCCGCTGAGCGACACCTGAATCTGGCGCCACCCATCGTCCTTTGCCTCGGGCGGCCGGTAGGCCAGCAAGTACGTATGCTGCAGCTCGGCGGAGATGTCCTGAAAGATCTGCGCGGCCTCGTCTTTCGCCGGCCCCGCGGCAATCTCCCCTTGGGCGAAATTCCTTGCCTCACCCCAAAGGTGCGACCCAGTTTAACATGCGGTTTACAGGCACGGGCCTGCATGCAGCAGTTCTTTGTCGATTGTCAGCAGGACGCAGCCTGCCTTGTCGATCTTCTCGAGCGCCAGGCCGTTCCACAGCAGGCTGGCGCCAACCCACGCTTCCGGAATGGTGACGCGCATTTCAGTGACGGTGCGGCTGATGATGAGAATCTGCCTTTGCGCCGGGTCGTATTTGCCTTGCACGCGCGCGGTGGGCACGAAATCGTGGTGGGGAACCAGGATGCGCGTCTCCACACGCGTGCGCACCTTCCCGCGCTGGACCATGACGACGGCTTGCGCCTCCTCAGTGGCCTTGGCCATCATTGCCTGGAACTCGTGCGCGTCCGCGATGGGGTGGCCGTCGAGGGCGGTGATGCGGTCGCCCAGCTTGAGCGGGCCGGAGTACCTCTCGGGCAGGTGGGAGATCAGCACGCCGGGCCCGGGATCGTCCGGCTTATAACCGAAGGCGCCCAGGTCCAGCGCGGCCGGCGCGGCGGTGGCCACCAAGGTGCGCGGCAGCACATCGTTGCTCTCGTTGACATCGAACTTGCCGGGCGTGAGCCAGAAACAACTCGCAAAAGTGGGGGAATCGGTTTCGCAATCGACATCCAGCGGAAACGGATTGCGCGTGCGCGCGGCCAGCCAGGCGAACACATCGGCGTTTTTCATGCCGCTGGCGGAGCGCCATTCCATCCACATGCCGGCGGCCTTCAGCTTCTGCGCCGTGGCCTCATCCGCATCATTGTCGCTGACCCACAGCACGGGAGAATTGCTGAAATTCACCGTGTAGATGCGTCCGGTCGAGAGCGCGGCCCGCGGCGAGCCCCCAACTGCGATCCCTGCGGCGAACATGTCGGGCAGGCGCGAGATGATGTAGAAGACGGAAGCCGCCGAATCGCCGCGGCCGGCCAGATACACGCGCGCCGGGTCAACTCCGCTGTTTTGAATGGCGCCGCGCACGGCGGCTGCCACGGCCAGGGCACGCGTATCGATGGGATCGGTGGATGCGCCGCCCGGCACGATGGTCTGCCAGCCTGCCTCTTGCGCCACCGCCTGCCAGTGCGCAGCGTCCTTGGCATCGATCACAGCCAGGGCCGGCTTTCTCGTGGGTGCCTGCGCACGGACGAGGCCGCAGGCCAGCAGGCTAATTATGCTGCATGCGAGTGCGGATCTTATGCGCCAGTTTTTCAATGTCTTCAACCTTCTTGCAGTCGGCGACGGAGAAAACGTAGCGGCCGTTCTTTTCCAGGTCGCTGCGCAATTGGCGCGCCAGCTCCACCAGTTGCGCCGCGTCCTTGACGTTTTCGGCCAGCTCCGCTTTGAGGAGCTCATCGCGCTGCAATTTGCCGCCGGCCAGCTTGGCCTCCGGCGGATGCGGAGACGGCGCCTGCGGTTCGGGTTGGTGCGGAGCCTGGGCCAGGCATAAGGCGGCGAAAGCCGCCAGCAGAGTGCATCGGCGGAAGCGGTGTTTCATGGCGAGAGCCTATTTCATTATGATAGTCCGGCAGAAGTGCCTGTTATCATAAACACAATAGGGAGGAAGTGAAGGCCGGCATTGTGGGCCTGGGCGACCTTGGCTCGGGCGCCGCTGGAACTGCTCATGGAGCCACTATGAAAAGAATTGCGTGTTTAGCATTGGCCGTGGCGGCCAGTTTGGCGGCGCAGGTCGCGCGCGAGGCCAACAGCGGCTATCAGACCGAGGAACAGCGCAAGCAGATGGCCGCCGGCCTGGGCAGTCCGCAACGCGAACAAACGCAGAAGCCGGGGCTGCTGATTCGCGAAATGGGCCTGAAGCCGGGTATGACCGTGGCGGACATCGGCACCGGCGTCGGATTCATGCTGCCTTACCTCAGTAAAGCGGTCGGGCCCGGCGGCCACGTGATCGCCGAAGACATCTTCGACGATTTCCTTTCGGCTGCCAAGCTGAAAGCCGCCCAAGCCGGCCTCGAAAACGTCGCCTTCATCAAGGGCACCGAAGCCGACCCGGGCCTGGCCGAAGGCCAGTTGGACATGGCGCTGGCGCTCGACGTCTATCATCACTTCGATTATCCGGAGAAGATGCTGGCCGCCATTCACAAGGCGCTCAAGGACGGCGGCAAGCTGATCATCGTAGAGTATTACAAGAGGGAGTCGGCAATGCCCAACGGGCGGGCCCTCACGCACATCCGCCTGGACATGCCCGACGTCATTAAGGAGGTGGAGGCCAACCACTTTCACCTGCTGGAAGAGAAGGAGCACATCCGCGACGTGCAATACATGCTGATGCTGGAGAAGAATTAGGAACGGAATGAGAAGCTTTTTGCGAATTGCGGCATGCGTCGCGCTGGCGCTGCTGTTGCCGGGCTTGCGCGCGCAGGTTGCGGCCGGCGGCGCCACCCAGGAACCGGGCATCACGCGCCAGCAGGCCGAAGAAATCCTGCAGGAACTGCGGCAGATCCGGCAGTTGCTGGAGCGGCAGCAGCAGCCCGCCGGCCCGCCGGCCAAGATCAAAATGAACCTGGAAGGCGCGCAGATGCTGGGCTCCAAGGACGCGCCGGTTACGATGGTGGAGTTCACCGACTACCAGTGCCCCTTCTGCCAGGCATTTCACACCCAGACTTTCGGCGAACTGAAAAAGAATTTTATCGACACCGGAAAGGTCCGGTTTTTCAGCCGCGATCTGCCGCTCGATTCCATGCACCCCGATGCCATGCGCGCCGCCGAAGCCGGACGCTACGCAGCCGACCAGGGGCAGGAGCGGTTCTGGAAGCTGCGCGACATCATGAGCCATCATCCCGACAAGCTGGATCTCGACAGCCTGCTGGCCGACGCGGAGTTCCTCAAGCTGGACGTCACGGCATTCCGCGTTTGCGTGGTGAGCGAAAAGCACAAGGACGATATTCAGGCCGACATGATGGAAGCCATGCGCATCGGGAGCGATGGCACTCCCGCCTTCGTGGTCGGCAAGAGCACCGCCGAAGGCATTGAAGGCGATTTGGTGGTGGGCGCGCAGCCGTACAACGCGTTCGACCTGAAGCTGCGCTCGCTGGACACGAAGTAGGCGCCGTGCATGCCCTAATCTGATTTGAGCGGGGGGATAGCCCTGTCGAGCGCATGCTCAAAGGGGGGCGACCACGGCGCAGCATAGACAATCGGAAAAGTGAGACAATCGGAGGGAAAAAGGCGACTCGGATGGCAGCTTACATGTATCTTCTTGAGGAAATTCCACACTGCCCAGGCGAGAGCGGTCCGTGGACAAAGATCGGCTATTCAAAGAACCCACCGGAATGGCGTCTGGGAGCGAATCTCAAGCGCGGCAACCCCAGAGAGCTGAAACTTGCCGTCGTTTACGAATTCGAATCTGAGGGAGCCGCCCGCGAGGCGGAAAAAAGAGCGCATGATCAGTTTCGCCAGTTCGAGCACCAGAAGGAGTGGTTTCAGCTCGGGTGGCAACAGGTGGCCGATTGGTGCGCGAACTCGGGCTTCAGACCTCGCGATTCTTAGTTTTGCAGTTCTCGAGTCAGGACACTGCTGGGGCCGGGGTGAGCGCGCGGCGCACTACACTGGTAATGTGAATTCCACCCGACGCGCCGCGCCCCCCGGTGGTGCACTGCGGACCGTCCTACCGTTCTTTGCGCTAGCTGGGGCGCTGTCGCCGCAAGCCGCTCCCCAAATTGCTTCGACGTGCGAGAACACGCCGGCGTGGTCGCCCTGTGAACTGGTGTTGGAGCTGAGCGCCAAGGCCGCCGCTGCGCATCCCGATCCTTACGCGACCGTCGATCTGCGCGCCGAGTTCCGTTCGCCCCAGATGCGTACCTACGCCTTGCCGGCTTATTGGGATGGCGGCGGCCGCATGGTGCTGCGCTTCTCTCCGACCGAGGCCGGACACTGGGAATACCGCCTCACCAGCAATGTGGCCGAATGGGACGGGCTCACCGGCGCCTTCACCGCCGCCGCTTCCGACGCGCCCGGCTTTCTCCGCGTGGCCAACGTCCATCATTGGGCGACCACCGCCGCCAAGCAGCCGCACCTGTGGATGGGCGCCAGCGAGATGCGCTTCGCCTGGCTGGACGATGCCGACTTCCGCGCCGTGGTGGATGCGCGCGTCGCCCAGAAGTTCAATCACTTGCGCGGCCTCGTGCTGGGCGAAGGCGCGGCCTTAGGTTTCCGTAGCCCCGGTAATCCCGACCTGGCGCATTTCCAGCGCCTCGACCAGCGCATCGCTTACATCAATTCCAAGGGGCTTGTTGCCGATCTGGTGTTGGCTCCCAGCCCCGCGGCGCTCCTCCGCCTGCTGCCGGACCCTGAGGCGCGGCGCCGCTTCCTCCGCTTTCTGGTGGGCCGTTACGCGGCCAGAAACGTCACCTGGCAGGGCCTCGAGGAATTCGAAAGCCAGTCCGGCGCACGCGCGCTGCTCGCGGAAGCCGGCGCCCTGATCAAACAGTTGGACCCTTACCAGCATCCGCGCTCGACCGGCGCGCGCGTCACCTCGGCGCCGCTGCTCGATGACGGCTGGATGGACTTTGCCGGATACGGAACGGCGGACGCCGCCGTGGGTGCCATCGAACATCAGCTCTACCAGGTGCCGGGCGTGGCCCTCGAATTGGCGCGCGAGGACGCCGGCGCCGGAAAATCCGGGCCCAATGACGTGGATGCTGGCGAACTGCGTCACCGCCTCTGGACGGCCGCCATGAACGGCCAGTACCCGACCTACGCCAATACCGGCGGGGCCGCGCGTTCCGTCGATTCGCCCGGCGCCAAGGCCATGACGGTTTGGTTCAACCTGATGGCAGGCACGCGCCATTGGGACCTCGAACCCTACTTCGACGTCGATGGCGGACGCGCCCTGGCGCTTCCCGGCGTCGACTACATCGTCTATATCGATAAGCCCGGCCCGGTCGAGCTCACTGTCGAGCACCACGGCTACGACGTCTACTGGCTGGATCCGGCCGACGGCTCCATCACCGGACGCCGCAAGTGGAGCGGCCAGCACTTCACCGGCGAGCCTCCCGACCGCTATCACGATTGGGTGTTGCGCCTGGTCCGCGAAGCTACGATTGAGAGCATGAACCGCAGTTACAAATTCGAATCGCGCGAGGTGCCGGTGCAGGAAATCGTGATCGACCCGGTAAAGGTCCCTTACGAAATCGAGCAGCCCACGGGCGCGCTCATCGCCGGCCGCGCGGCGCACTTCTCGGCCAAGCTCAAGCGCACCAGCCGCGCCACTCGCGCCATGCTCTGGATGTGGACTGCCGAGGTCACCGCAGACCACCAGGGGTATCGCGTGCTCGGCACCTTGCCGCAGGGCGATTTCGCGCTGCCAGCCAACCTGGCCGTCGGCTATCCTGCCACCGCGTTGTTGCGCCTCTATGCCATCAACGGCTACGGCACCGTTTACATGGTGGCCAAAGGATACGATTTCAACCAGTGACGCCTCTCATTCTGGCGGTCGATACCACGCACGCGCACGGCAGCCTGGCGCTGGCCCGCGCGGGCGACCTGGCCGAGGAGGTCGCGCTCGAATCGCCCTCCGGCTTCGCCCACGTGATTTACTCTCACCTGGAAGCGCTGCTCGGCCGGCATCGCGTTTCGGTTGACGATGTGGATTGCTTCGCCGCGGCATCCGGCCCCGGCGCCTTCACCGGCGTGCGGGTTTGTCTGGCCTGCGTGAAGGGGCTGGCCGAAGCGGCCGGCAAACCGGCGGTCGCGGTTTCCAATCTCGCTGCCATCGCCTCTTTCGGCACGGCGCCATTGCGCGCGGCCCTGTTGGATGCCCGCCGCGGCGAAATCTACGCGGCAGTCTATGATGCCGATGGCCGCCTGGTGCGCCCGGAAACCGTTGCCCCGCCAGCGCGTTGGCTGGAGGCGCTGCCCGAAGGCGTCGAATTGGTCTCGCCGGATTTCAGTACGTTCGCCGATGCGCTCGCCGCGTCGCACTTTCACGATGCGCGCCGCACCACGGCGCCGCACGCCCTGGCCGCTGCTATCGCCCGCATCGCCTGGCGCCGCTGGCAAGCCGGCGAAGCCGCAGACCCCGCCGCCCTGGACGCCAACTACGTCCGCCGCTCCGACGCCGAGTTGTTATGGAAGGGCTGAGACCCGCTTGGTGGGGAATGCTTTAGCTTGCCAACGCCCGCTTGCGGGCGCGCTTTTCCGCTGCCGCCAGCCGCGCATCCAACTCCTCTTGCGCCATTCCTTCCGCTTCCACGATCTTGGTGCGCGCGGTCGCGCCGCTGATCACGCGCACCCGCGAGCGTGGTATGCCGGCCAACTCCGCCAGGAATCGCACGCATTCTTCGTTGGCCTTGCCTCCTGCCGGTGGCGCAGCCAGGTCGAGCTTCCACGCCGCTCCCAACCTTCCGGCGACCGCCGACCGTTTCGCGCGCGGATGCGCCTTTATCGTGATGCGCGCCATTCGATCTTCGCCCGCAAGTTGGCGACGCCGGCAGCCACGCGCGTGTCCACCACGTCGAACGCGATGGCGTCGTCCAGCCAGTCGTGGCTCGAACCATCGGCATTCTGTGTCGCGGCCGTGAGCGTGTACTGCTGCGGCGTCAGCCAGCATTCGATTCCGAAATCCACCTCCAGCAACTGGCCAGCGTCGAAGTCGCCCAGCTCCGTGTGCTCGATGCGCGTGTTGGTGCCGTAAACATCCATGCCGATGCGGGTACGGACCAGGATCCCTACCATAGGGTCGGAGACCGCACGGTGGAAACGCGCCTGCACCCGCACCGTCACCGGCTCGCCGCTTGCAATCGAGGTGGTCTCTTCGCCGCGCGCGTTCAACATCTGAATGCCCACGATCTCGCTGGTTCCGTCGCCGTGGCGGAAGCTCGAGCGCACGCGCTCCTGCCGCGTTTCCGGCGCTTGCTTTTCGAGCACCAGCCCGATGTAGCGGTTGATCACGTCGTTGGGCGCTCCGGCGGCTTCGATCCGCCCGCCCAGTAGCAGTATCGCCCGGTCGGAGAGCTGCTTCACCAGCCCCAGGTCGTGCGAGACGAATAGCACCGTTATCTTGCGTTCGCGCAGTTCCTGGAACTTGCGCACGCAGCGGTTGGCGAAGACCGCGTCGCCCACCGCCAGCGCTTCGTCGACGATCAGGATTTCCGGGTCCACGTGGATGGCCGTCGAAAACGCCAGCCGCACATACATGCCGCTCGAGTATTCTTTCACCGGCCGCTCCATGAATTCGCCGATCTCGGCGAACGATTCGATTGACGGCATCGCGCGGTCGATCTCGGCGCGGCTCAGACCCATGATTTCGCCGTTCAGATAAACGTTCTCGCGGCCGCTGAATTCCGGGTTGAAACCGGCGCCCAATTCGAGCAGCGCGGCGATCCGCCCGCGCGTCACCACCCGGCCCGTGGTCGGCTGCAGAATGCCGCTCACCATTTGCAGCAGCGTGCTTTTGCCGCACCCGTTCGGCCCCACCAGCCCCAGCGTTTCGCCGCGCTCGACTTCGAAGCTGATGTCGCGCAGCGCCCAGAAATCGCGGTGGGCCGGCGCCACGCCCGGCAGCAGCTCGCGCAGCCGGTCGGCCGGCCGCCGGTACAAACGATACAGCTTGGAAACGTTCTGAACCAGAACCAAATCCGATTCTAACGTGCGCGGCACCGGCGTCGTGGCGCGGCCTGTCGAGGCTGCTGAGCCGAGAGTCATCTCGGCTTTCCCTGCACACTAACTTTGACGCCGGTGAATCTACGGCGCTGCGCTGCGCAAGCTGGGTGGACTGGGCCGAGGTCGCTCCTGTGCAGCCAGCGATTGATAATAATCGCGCAGCACATAATATGCCTGTTTCTTCTCGCCGCGGTCGCTTAGCAGTCCTTTGCGATTATAGTAATCCTGGATGCCGGTCAGGAAGCGGCGAGGACAGCGGAAGTCCATCAGAATCCACGGAGTCATGCCTGCAAGGAATGGAATCCGCTTCAGCATGGGGATCTGGTGACGGTAGACGTTGGCCTGGTACTCCTCGGTCCAGGCGGTATCTTCGTCGCCGTGTCTGCCGAATTGCGCCGCGCCGCCCAGTTCGCTCATCACCATGGGCTTGTCGTAGACGGTTTTGAAGTTGATGCTGTCGGCCTTGGCGGGAGCGCCGTCGTACCAACCGATGTACTCGTTGCAGCCGATCACGTCCAGGTACTGCCCGAGCGGATCGTCGATCAAGATGGTTGCCGGGTCGGAGTAGTGGGTGAGCGTAGCGGCCGTAATTAGGCGGGTGGGATCGAGTTCGCGCGCCTTGGCCGCCAGCGAGGAGAGGAACTTGAGGCGGGCATCGCCGAGCGGCGTTTCATTGGCCATGGACCAGAAAATGATGGAAGCGCGGTTGTGGTCGCGAGCGATCATGTCGGTGAGTTGCCGCTCGGCATTGGCATAAGTGGCAGGGTTCTCCCACTGGACGGCCCAGTAGACGGGAATCTCGCTCCACACCAGCAGGCCCATCTGGTCGGCCAAGCGGGTCATCGCTTCGTCATGCGGGTAATGCGCCAGGCGGACGAAGTTGCAACCCAGCTCCTTGGCCCAAGTGAGCAGCACGCGGGCATCGGCTTCCGAAAAAACGCGGCCTGCCCGGAAGGGAGCTTCGCCGTGTATCGAAACACCGCGCAGGAAGATGGGCTTGCCGTTCAGCGAGATCCTCTGGCCGCCGGCTTGGATGAGACGGAAGCCGATACGGTCCTCGACGGTGTCGGTTTCGGCCTCCACGCGGACATCGTAGAGCTTCGGATTCTCCGGCGACCAGTTAGTGAGGCCGTCGGCGTTGAATGCGAAGTGCGCGAAGCCATTCTCGTCGGTATCGACGGTGGTGTAGTTGCCGGTTTCCGGGATGCGGATGGTCACCTTCTGCCGCTTGTGGGCTCCATCCATTCGCACCCATCCCCCGATGCGGTTGAGAGAGCCCCTCTCGAGTTGCACGAAGTAATCCTGAATGAACGTCTCGGGTACGTCGATCAGCTTCACATCACGAGTAAGTCCGCCGTAGTTCCACCAATCGGTCATGGCAGTGGGGATGCCATCCGCGTGGCGTTGGTCGTCCACCTTCACGACTACGGAGTTAGTGCCATCGCGGACGGCGTCGGTAACTTCGAACTGGAAGGGCGTGAAGCCGCCTTCATGCTGGCCGAGTTTCTTGCCGTTCAGGAAGACGATGGCCTGGTAATTGGCGGCGCCGAACCAGAGAAACAGGCGGCGGCCGGGCTTCTTCGCGTAGTCGAATTCGCGTTTATACCAGATCGTCCCTTCGTACCAGAGAAACTCCGGCTTCTGCGTGTTCCAATCGCCGGGCACCTGGAGCGTAGCGGCGTTCGGCAAGAAGGTGAGCTCCAGACGGTCGCTCTTGTCGGCCGGGGCGAGATTGGCGCCGAGGCCGCCGCCCGGAATCGGATGCAAATGGAAGTCGTAGTAGCCGGCTTCGTAGGGATCGACGATGATCTTCCACGGCCCGTTCAGACTGAGGTTCTGGCGGGCGGACGGGTTCTGTATCAGTCCGATCTGCTGAGGGTAACACGCGATGCCACCGGTGAGCAGCATGGCCGCCAGAGTCGTGAGCACGGTTTTTCGCATACGCTACTCATCATAGCCAAACCCCTGGCGCTCGCCAGCGTTGACCCTCGTGCGCACGCAGTCTTACGTGCTGCGCCGATTCGTGCCGGCGTGTCTTGGAGTCCCGGAGCGAAGGAATGTCGAGAAGAATCTCGACGCGGCACGCAGGAGTGCGCGCGCCACCCTTACCTTCTCGGCGCCGCGGACTCAACGATCTCAAACGGAATCGCCGGCAGTGTCCCCAGCGTCTGACGCCGGCGGGTCTGATTCGCGGCTGCCGGGTTAGGCGCCACCTCCCGGAACGCGTCCAGGATCAGGTTGCCTTTCAGCCCGGGTTTGGCCTTGTCCGCCTGCACGCGCAACACCAGGGATACGCCGTCGCGTTCCGGAGTCACACTCTGAATCGAGATCCCCTCCGGCGGCTCGTTCAACGCCAGTTGCATCCCCTTTTGAAAGCGGGGAGGAACGAAGAGATTGACCGGCGTGGCGCCCCCGGAACGCAGTTGCACAGGCCTTTCGATGGGGCGCCAGCCGACTCCGCGCGCGCCCTCGCCGATCACGCGGACCATCCACGCATCCTCCGCCACCAGGTGATGGTAGGCGAACGCCTGCTCCATGTCTTCGGCCGGGACCGCGGTGCGGGTTACTTCATGGCCGTCGATGATAGCCCGGCCGGTCAAGTGTATCGAGAGCGGCGCACCAACCGGCGCCCGCGGTGCGGTCAAGGTAACTCGCACCTTGTCCTGTCCGGCGGGCACCGCTGCGCCGCTGAGCGTGAAATCGGCCGGCGCATCCTTCAGGTTGAGCGCGATCTCGCCCACGAAGCCATCGCGGCGTATTGCGCGCACGGTTATGGGAACGGTCGCGCCCGCGCGCAGATTGAGGCTCGAAGGCACCACCCGCAATTCGAAATCCGGCCGCGGATGGCTGATACGCAGCCGGTAGCCATAATCCGGTCCGCCCTTGCCTTGAGCATCCACCAACTGGAGGAAATAGGTTCCCTTGGCCGGCAACCGGCAGGAAATCAGCGAGTCGGCCTGGTGCGTGATCAGGCCGGCGGCCGGATCTTCGAAATCGTCGTTGAAGGCAATCTGCTTTCCGGTTGCGTCGGTCAGCCGCAGCACGCTATCGAGCGGCGAGCCGAGCCTGCGCGCCGACACCTCGGCCACAATTTCGTCCCCGGCGTGGCCGTCGAAGCGGAAGAACTCCGCTTCGCCAGGCTGCGCAACGCGCCCGTTTACGATAATCGGCAGCTTCACCTTTTGCGCTTTTTCCCGGTGGCCGATCCCCGGGCGGGCCATCGTCTCCGGCAGCGAATCCAGCGCAAAAGGTACGCGATTCGAGGTCCATCCGTCTTTCCGCAAGGAAATCGGATGCTCGGCCTTAGCCTTGCCCTTGAAATTCTCGGTGACCCGCGCCGCAGGCAGATTCCAGCCCTGAGTCTCGATGGTCGTGCGCGCCCCTGCCTTCCCACCCAAGGGAAAGATGCTGGCGATCACGGGCAGTTCGCCGATGCTGATGCGGTAGACGAAATCCTCGCGCCCCCGGAAAATCGAATCGTGGATCTCCGCGATGTATTCGCCGTCGCTGGGGATCTCGTAGTCGAGCAGCGGGTCGGGATGGAACAGGAAATGATCCGCCGATGCCAGTTCCTTCCCCTGCGCGTCGCGCAGCGTCAGCGCCGCTTGAAACCATCCAGGCACGGCGTCGGAAACGTAGGGAATCAGCTCGCGTGCGCTGGCCGCGACCACCAAGTGTTGTCCCCGTTTTGCCTGGAAGCGGTATTGGTCCGCGGTGCCGGGCGTCATCTGGCCGTTCACCACGACAGGCAGCGTGATCTCGATGGGCGGCTCCGGTGGACGGGGCGCGGCGCGGTTAGCCGGAGTCGCGCCGTTGACGACATTGTAGGCGGGCGCCACGCGGACCGGCTTCCGCGAGAACTCCGGCAGCTCGCCCACGCAGAATATGATGGGGTTGGTCAGCCCGCGGGCCGTATCCAACCGCAGTTGCCGAGGGCCCGCCCCGGCGTCCGGCGCGATGGTGACCCACAGAATCGCGATTTCGGCAATCGCCGGAATCGAAGGCCTGCGCTGCACGTCCTCCAGCTTGTCGCGCAGCTCGTCCATCCGCTTCTTATCCGCATCCGTAAAGATAACTTTGGGCGCTCCGGCCGCCGCCGGCTTCCGCGAAGCCGCCCGTTCTTCGCGCAACTCCTTCATTTCGTCGCGCAGTTTCTGGGCTTCGGCTCCGCTGAGCGGCTTGACGTATTGCGTTACTGTCGCGTGGACTCCCTGGCCGGAAACATACGCCGCGCTTGCGCCATTCAAGAACTCGCCGCCGGCGCGGACTTCGATGCTCGCTCCTTGCCGGCCTCCGGCTGGATAGACGTACCCCAAGTGCGGATTCTGCGGCCTCTGCTGGGCCGCCAGTGCGGCTGCTACAGCGGCTACCGCCGCCGCAGCCGCAACTGCGTGCCTCACATGATCTCCTTCAATCGTCCGGCCAGCGGCAATCCGTCCGCCGCGGTGGGCGTCACGCGCGCCTCCAGGCCCGTGGGGTGCGGCAACTTGCCCGCCGCATCGATACCGAGCAGTTCGTACATGCTGCCGATCAGGTCGGCGGGATACACCGGCCGGTCCCTCACCTCTTCACCTTTGGCATCCGAAGACCCCACCACGTGGCCGCCCTTGAAACCGCCGCCCGCCACCAGGGCTGAGAACACGCCGCCCCAATGGTTGCGTCCGCCGTTCCACGGCGCTTCCCAATCCACCTTCGGTTTCCTGCCGAATTCCCCGTTCCACCAGACCAGCGTGGTAGCGAGCAGCCCGCGTTGCGAGAGATCGTCGAGCAGTGTTGCCAACCCCTTGTCCATCTCGGGCAGCCTGCGGCGCATCACCTGGAAATTCTGCTTGTGGGTGTCCCAACCGCCCTGATAATTGATCGTGATGTAAGGAACGCCGCGCTCCACCAGACGGCGCGCCACCAGGCACGATTGGCCAAATGTCGTCCTGCCGTAGCGGTCGCGCAAATCGTCCTTCTCCTGCGAAAGATCGAAAACTTTGCCTGCGTCGCCCAGGATCAACTCGTAGGCCATCCGCTCGGCATCGTCGTTGGCCGCCAGTTGCGGATCGCCCTGCATGGCGTGGCCCAGCGTATCGAGTTGATGGAGGTACTCACGGCGCTCCTTCTGCCGCTGGTCCGTGATGCCCTGCGCCACCACGCCTTCCACCACGAAGCGCGCCTGCGCCGGGTCGCCGCCAGTGGCGAATGGTTTGTAGCGCGACCCCAGGAAGCCCTCTTCGGCGAAACGGCCCTGCGGCTCGGTCAGCACGATATAGGGCGGAATCAGCCCTTTGTATCCGGCGTTGTAGCCCTTGAATAACGACACCACCGCGCCCACGCTCGGGTACACGTCGTGCCCGCCCGCGATGCGGCCTGTCTGTACCGTGTAGGAGGCGGTCTCATGCGCGTAAAGGCCGTGCGTCATGCCGCGGATCAGCGAGTATTTGTCCGCCTGTTTGGCCAGCAGCGGCAGCAGCTCGCAGATGCGAATGCCCCTCACGTTGGTTTCAATGGGCGAGTTCAGCGGACCGCAGTAGTTCTCGCCCGCCTCCGGCTTGGGGTCGAAAGTGTCGAGATGCGCCGGTCCTCCCCACATCCAGATTTGGATGACCGACTTCGCCTTGGCCGGAGACTGAAAAACGGCCGGGGCCGCGTTCGCGGCGCCCGCCAGCCGCCTCGCCAGCAACACACCGGCGGCGCCGAAGAATCCTTCGCGCAGGGCTTCGCGCCGGTTGATCGGCAGCAAACGGTAATTGGGTTTCATATCTCGATACCTCCTAATGCCGGTACAGAAACTCGGAGCTGTTGATCAATCCCCACTCGAGATCGACCATCGCGGCCTGTCCTTTGGGCGCGCCGGATTGCGAGTGCGCCACCATCGCTTTCCACTCCTCGTCAGTTGGGTAGCGCGAAAGAATCGTCAGATAGATTTGCGTCACCAGTTCCCGCGGATTCTTAATGTCGTGCATCAGGGCCGTTAGCTTCGGCGACTGCTGAATCTTGCGCTGCACGTGGGTCGAATTCAGCATGTGCAGCCGCTGCGCATCGCTCGACCGGTTATTGCGTTCCGATTCTAATCCGGTGTCGCGCGCCGGCCGCCCGAACAGGTCGAGGAAGGAACTGCCGATGCTGCCATCCGGCAAGCTGACGGCGCGCTGGAAATCCGGCATGAACGTATACGGTTCGGGAATCGCGCTCGAATAGGCTTCGCTCGTCCCGGTGATCTGGTCGAGGGCGTCGATGAGCACTTCCGCATCCAGCCGCCGCAGCGGATAGGCCGCGAAGTGGGCCGCCGCGGCCATCCGTTCCGCCCGCGGTATCGGCGAAAGCTGGTACGTGCTCGAGTTGAGGATCAGCCGGAAAACATGCTTCAGATCATAATGCGAAGCTACCAGTTCGCGCTCCAGCCATGGCAACAACTGCGGATTCTCCGGCGGATTGTCGGCGCGAATGTCGTCCGGTTCCTGGACGATCCCGCGGCCGAGTAGCCAGTACCAGATGCGGTTGACGATGTTACTCGAGAACCACGGATTGCCCGGAGCCAGCAGCCAGTCGGCAAACGCTTCCCGCGGATCCTGGTCCGGCCGGAGCCGGGCCGGCGTTCCATCAGGGAAGGTCAGCGCGCCTGCCGGCGTTTTGCCACGATCGAAGAAGACAATCTCCTCTTTCCATTCGTCCGTGTGTTTGTATCCGACCGCCGAGAAGAACGCGGCCATTTGCTCGAGGCGCGCCGCCGGCCACTTCTCGGTCCGCACTCCCATGAAAGTCAAGGCCACCGCTTGCGCAATCCCCGCCGGCTGGCGGTTCTGCATGGCGCGATAGAAGTTCACCGGCGGGTCACGGAAGTTGCTGCCGCTCGAAGTCAGCATCTCCCTGACAAATTGGTCGTAGGGCTTGTTCTCGCGCAGGGAATCGTGAATCCAGTGGTAATACGCCTGGGCGGCGTTGGGCCACAGCTCGATCGGAAACTCGGCCTTGACACGCAGCAGGTCGCTCCACTTCATCGCCCAGTAATCGGCGAACTCCGCGCGCTCCAAGAGTTGATCGATCAGGACGGCCCGCTTGCTGGGGTCATTGCTCGCCAGAAACTCGGTGGCCTGCTGCGCCGTGGGCAACGTTCCGGTCGCATCCAGCCATGCCCGCCGCAGGAACACGCTATCGGAGCACAGGTTCGCCGGTTGTATGCCCAGTTCCTTCCAGCGGGTGAGAACCAGCTCGTCGATCCCGTTCCGCGGGGTGAACTCGCCCGCGGTTTCGAACGGAGCGGTGAACACTGGCCGCGCATCGGCGCCGAACGCCGCCGCCGGGGCGAAGCAGGCGGCGACGAGAAGCAAGCCGGCCGTCGGGTGACAATTGCGCACGCGACCCCTTAAAACCTATTGTCTCGCAGTATCGGGCCTGCGTACTGTTCTAAACCCGCAGCAAGGCAAAAAGTTGTTGCAGGCAGGGTTCGACAGCGTAGACGTGCCGGCGGCTGGTCAAATCAGAGGTATCGGTTTATGTCGCCTGTCGAGTCTCGTGTTTCGGCGAGACAGACCACGGACGGCGATGGTCTGTCCTACCTGCCAGCCCGCTACGCGACGCGTTGGTCGCGTCCAGCGGCGGCGCCTTCGCGATCCAAGTCCTCGGAGAGAATGATAGCTTCGGCCAGCTCCCGCATGGGACGGCGCAAACGGCGGCTCTGATTGCGCAGCCGGAAATAGGCATCCTCCTCGCTGATGCCGAACTTCTGCTGCAGCAATCCCTTCGCGCGCTCCACGATCTTGCGCGTTTCCAGCTCGCGCTTCATTTCCGCGGTCTGTTCCATCAACCGCGCGTTCTCTTGTTCCAGCAGCGACTTGGAAATGGTGACGCCGAGCTGCTCGCCAATGAACTTCATCACGGCGATCTCCTCGCGCGTGTGCTCGTGCGGCAGGCGATGATGCACGTTGATCACGCCGATCAAGTCGCCGGCGCTGACCAGCGGCACCGAAAGGAACGCTTCATACGTGTCCTCGATCAGCGTCTGGAAACGCTTGAACCGCGGATCGGCGAAGGCGTTTTTCGCGAGCGCCACCGCCGACTTGTGCTCCGCTACCCAGCCGGTCACGCCCTCGCCTACTTTAATCCGCAGTTTCCCCAGATCCGCCGCGTGCGGCACTTGCGATGCGTGCAGCACCATTTCGTTCAATTGTTGATCGAAGAGATAGATCAGGCACGCGTCGCAAGCCGTGGCCTGCGCCGCAAGGCTGAGCACCTCGCCCAAAATTTCATCGACTGACAACTCCGAGCTGACGATGTTGCTGATCCTGTGCAACAAGCCAACCTCAGCATCCGCTATGGCCATCCTCATTGCAGTTCCCATATCTCAAACTAAACCGTGGGAGCGGGCGCGTCCAATTGAAAATTTCTATGCGGGCTATCGTTATCAATGGCTTACAGCCCCTTCCGGCATGATACGAAACAGCTTAATCCCGGCGCTGCGCGGCGGGTACCAGTACGCTTGCCTCGCGGCCACACTGATTTGGGTGCAGGCGCTATCGCCAGGCGCTGCCGCCTGCCAGCCGGGCTTCAGCCCAACCGTTCTTCTGGCCGCCCGCCCCCCGCTACAATGAAGGCATGCCGCAATCATTCACCATCGCGGGCCGCGAGTTTCGCTCTCGCCTCATCGTGGGCACCGGTAAGTATCGCAGCTTCCAGGAAATGCAGCGCTGCCACGAGGCCACCGGAGCCGGCATGGTTACCGTCGCCGTGCGCCGCGTCAACCTCACCGATCGCTCCAAGGAATCGCTGCTCGATTACATCGACCGCTCGAAAATCTTTATCCTTCCCAACACCGCCGCGTGCTACACCGCCGACGACGCCATCCGCACCGCCATGCTGGCGCGCGAAGTGGGCCTCTCCCACTGGATCAAGCTGGAAGTGATCGGCGACGAAAAGACGCTGTTCCCGGATAACGCCGGCTTGCTGGAGGCCACCCGCGCGTTGGTCAAAGAGGGCTTCGTGGTACTGCCCTATACCAACGATGATGTGGTGAACGCGCGCCGCCTGATCGATGCGGGAGCCGCCGCTGTGATGCCGCTGGCCGCGCCCATCGGCTCCGGCCTGGGCGTGCAAAACGCAACTAATCTGCGGATCTTGCGTGAGATGATCACGGAGGTCCCGCTGATTGTCGATGCCGGCGTGGGCACCGCCTCGGATGCCGCCATCGCCATGGAGCTGGGCGCCGATGGCGTCCTCATGAATACCGCCATCGCCCTCGCTGACGACGCTGAGAAAATGGCCCGCGCCATGAAGCTGGCCGTCGAAGCCGGCCGTCTCGCCTTCGAAGCCGGCCGCATGGCGAAGAAACTCTACGCCTCCGCCAGCAGCCCCTTGGCCGGCGTGGTAGGTTCCTAATTCTGATTCGCGCTCGAGTTGAGACTAACTATCCGCGGTCAGGCGGTCAAAAACCCCGGCATCCCGCGCTCCCGTGACAAACTTGGGTTAGCGGCGGCCAGTACCGCTTGTGGCGAACATGCCGCGTTCTGCTTGACAAGTATCCGGAATTCACCTAGCCTTAAGTTAGTGACTGGGCACTTCCGCCCAATCTACAGTTGATCTGAACTAAGTCAGCTCACCTGGGTCCCTTTCTTAGCCCAACCATTTCGGGAAGGGTAACCGTGTTTTCCAGTTTCATTGCCACTCATTCGACGGGCGCGATGCCTCTGTGCGCCCTGATGGTTTGCATTGCCGCATTGGCCAGCCTCTGGACAGACTGGAAATCCCGTCCGCTACGGGCCGAGCTCCAGAATCCGGGCCGCGAGTCGGCGGAAGACTTCTACTACTGAAGGAAAGCCGGATATGGCGGTTCTGACGTCTCAAGCGGGCGAATCGTGGCCGCGTCGAATCCTCTCTTGGATTTACCCGGCCCGCGAGTGGGCGAGTGAGCAGCGGGTTGACGAACAGGAAAGCGGAGGCGATCTTGCAGGCACAACCAAGCCCACCGCACGGAAACCCGTAGTTCTTCACGCCGGAGAAGCGAAATAGTGCCTTTCGAAAATCATGGGAACCGGCCTTTTACGGCGACCTCGGTCGATAAGAATGCGCCGGCGGCATCGGGCGTGTACGGGCTCTCGAATGCGCGCCAATGGATCTTTGTGGGCGAGACCGCCAACATACAAGCCGAGTTGCGCAAACATCTCCAACATCCGAATGAAGTACTGCGGGAGCATACTGCGTCCGGCTATACATACGAGCTAAGCCCCGCGGAAGACCGGGTCGAACGCCAAAACCGGCTCATCTCCGAACTTGCGCCTGTAGGGAACCGGTTGCATGGGCAAGCCGTGCGGGCCCGGTCGTGATCGGGCGCCGGTTGCGGAGCCACTAGCGCCTGCCAGCGGCCTTGGCCAAAGCCACCACAACTCGGTACCCGGGTGGACGACGCAAACGTGGATCCCACCATTTTCATGTAGCGTACCCTCGGTACTCTGCCGGCTGACGGTCGCCGCCGCAGGTCTGCTACGATAAAAAATTCTGGCATCGATGTTGCGATTTGAAACCGCCGGCGAGTCCCACGGCGAATGGCTGGTGGCCACGCTGACCGGACTTCCGGCGGGCATCCCTATTTCCCTCGGCGCGGTCAATCGCGAGCTTTGGCGCCGGCAGCAGGGCTACGGCCGCGGCGGGCGCATGAAGATCGAGACCGACCGCGCCGAAATCGTCGCCGGTGTGCGGCATTCGCGCAGCATCGGCTCCCCCATCGCCATTCTGATTCGCAATCGGGATTGGGAAAACTGGGCGCACGCGCTTCCGGTGGAAGATGTCGCCGGCGCGGAAGACCGGCGCAAACCCGTCACCCGTCCGCGTCCCGGCCACGCCGACCTGGCCGGCGCCGTCAAGTACAACTTCCACGATGCGCGCTACATCCTGGAGCGCGCCAGCGCCCGCGAAACCGCCGCCCGCGTGGCGGTGGGCGCCATCGCCAAGGCGCTGCTCGGCGAATTCGGCATCACCGTGCTCAGCCACGTCATCGCCGTCGGCCGCGTGCGTCTCGAACGCGCCGTCGAATTCGGCGAACTGGTCGAACTGAGCCGCCGCGACAGCGTACTGCTCGGCTGCGTCGACCCCGCCGTCGAGGCCCGCATGAAGGAAGAAGTCGATGAAGCCTACCGCACCGGCGATACGGTGGGCGGCGTCTTCGAAGTTGTGGCCCGCGGCGTCCCGATGGGCTTGGGCTCGCACGTCACTTGGGATGCGCGCCTGGACGGCCGCCTTGCTCAGGCCATCGTTTCCATCCAGGCCGTTAAGGGCGTTGAAATCGGATTTGCCGCCGCCGGCGCGTCCAGCTTCGGCTCTCAGGTGCAGGACACCATTCACTATGACCGTGCGGGCCGCGTGTTCACCCGCGGCGCCAACCGCGCAGGCGGCCTGGAAGGCGGCATCACCAACGGCCAGGACGTGCTGGTGCGCGGCCTGCTGAAGCCAATTTCTACGCTGCGCCGGCCGCTGGAATCGGTGGACTTGGCGACCCGCGAGCCCGCCCTGGCAGCTTATGAGCGCTCCGACGTGGCCGTGGTGCCGGCCGCCGGCGTGATCGGCGAGGCCATGGTGGCGCTGGTTTTGGCGCAGGCGTTTCTCGAGAAGTTTGGCGGCGACTCGCTCGACGAAACCCGCCGCAATTTTCTGGGCTATCTCGAGCAGGTGCGAAACTACTAATCGAAATATGGTCTACCCGATAGTCAAATTCGGCAATCCCGTGCTCGAACGCGAAGCGGAAACCGTGACCGAGTTCGATACGCCGGACCTCAATCAATTTCTGGCGGATATGTTCGAGTCGATGTACGCGGCCAAGGGCGTAGGACTGGCCGCGCCGCAGATCGGCTTTTCCCGGAAGATCTCCGTCATCGATGTTTCGAACGGCGAGCGGCCGGAAGACAAGCTCGTCCTCATCAACCCCGCCATCGTCAAGCTCGAAGGCAAGCAGGTGGGTGAAGAAGGCTGCCTCAGCGTTCCCGGTTTTCGCGAGCAGGTGCGCCGCGCCAAGCGCGTCACCATCCGCGCGCAGAATTCGAAGGGCGAGCCGTTTGAAAAGACCGGCGAGGACCTGCTGGCGCGCGCCTTCCAGCACGAGACCGATCACTTGTACGGCCGCCTCTACATCACTCATATCAGCGCGCTGAAGCGCGATCTTCTCAAGCGCAAGATCCGCAAGCTGCAGCGCGCCGGCGAGTGGGACTGAGCCCCCGCCATGCGCCTGGCTTTCCTCGGCACGCCCGCGTTCGCCGTGCCCACCCTCGAACGGCTGGTTGACCGCGGCCACCAGGTGCTCACGGCAGTCACTCAACCCGACCGGCCCAAGGGACGCGGCCAGGCGCTTGCCGCCCCGCCAGTGAAAGAAGCCGCCCTGCGCCTCGGCGTGCCCGTGTTTCAGCCGGAACGGGTCAAGCGGCCGGAATCCGTGGACTACCTGCGCTCGCTCGCGCCGGAAGCCATGGTGGTGGTGGGCTACGGCCAGATCATTCCGCAATCCATCATCGATATTCCGCCGCTCGGCATTCTCAACGTACACGCCTCGCTGCTGCCGAAATACCGCGGCGCCGGTCCCGTTCAATGGGCCGTCGTCAACGGGGAAACCGTCACCGGCGTTACCATCATGCGCATCGATGCCGGTCTCGACACCGGCCCGCTGCTGCTCAAAGCGGAAACCGCCATCGGCGCCGATGAGACCGCGCTCGACCTGGGCCGCCGCCTGTCCCTGATGGGCGCGGACCTGCTGGTGGAGGCCCTTGACGCGCTTGCGGCCGGCCGCGTGGTTCCGCAACCCCAGGACAACTCGCAAGCCACTTACGCGCCCATGCTGAAAAAGGAAGACGGCTGCATCGATTGGAGCCGTTCCGCCCTTCGGATTCACAACCAGGTGCGCGGTATGCAGCCCTGGCCGGGCGCTTACTCGAGCTTTCGCGGTACCTCGCTGCACGTGTGGCGCGCGCGCCCGGCCGAAGTTGGCGCCGGCTATCCGGCGGGCGCTCTCATTCGCATTAAGCCCCTGCTGGTTGCCTGCGGCGTAGGGGCGCTGGAACTGATCGAGGTGCAGATGGAAGGCCGCAAGCGAATGCCCGCCGCGGATTTCGCGAATGGGCAGCGATTAGTCGAAAATGAAATCTTAGGAGAGGTGCCCGTTTGAACCTGCCGCTGGGATACGCTTATTCGGCCGTCTATGCCGGTATACGGCAAGCCGAGCGCGACGATCTGGCGCTGATCGTCACCGGTCTGGACGCCAGTGCCGCCGCCGTGTTCACCCGTAACCGCGTGCAGGCAGCGCCGGTCAGGCTGTGCCGCCGCCATTTGGCGCTGTCGAAAGGGCGGGTCGGCGCCATCCTCATTAACGCCGGCAACGCCAACTGCGCCACCCGCACCGGCGACGCCGTGGCGCTGGCCACCGCGCGCGCCGCCGCTAAAATCCTGAAGCTGCCGGTGGCCCAGGTGCTCACCGCATCCACCGGCGTGATCGGCGTGGAAATGGACGACGGCAAAATCATTGCAGCCCTGCCGCGGCTTGTTGACGGCCTCTCGCCCGCGCGCTTCGAAGAAGCCGCCCGCGCCATCATGACCACCGACCTGGTCTCGAAAACCGCCTTCGCCGAAGCCCACCTGCGGCGCGGCGCCGTGCGCGTGGCCGGCATGACCAAAGGCTCCGGCATGATTCAGCCGAACATGGCCACCACGCTCGGCTTCGTGATGACCGACGCCCTGCTTCCCGCGGCCGCGTTGCGCGCCATCCTGAAGCGCGCCGCCGAAGCCAGCTACCATCGGCTCTCGGTGGATGGCGACACCTCCACCAACGATACCCTCGTGCTGCTGGCCAACGGCGCTTCCGGCGTCCGTCCGGAATCGAGTGAACTCGCCCGCGTGGAAGAGAAGATCACCAGCGTCATGCAGCACCTGGCGCAGGCCATCGCACGCGATGGCGAGGGCGCCAAGAAGCTCGTCACCATTGAAGTCACGGGCGCGCCCAGTGACGATGCCGCCGCGCGGCTGGCTCGCGCCATCGCCAACTCGCCGCTGGTCAAAACCGCCATCGCCGGCTCCGACCCGAATTGGGGCCGCGTCCTTTCGGCCGCCGGTAACGCCGGAGTGCCCTTCGATCCCGGCAAAGCCGATATCTGGATGCAGGGCGTCGCTGTTTGCCGCGGCGGCCTGGCCGCGCCAATTTCAGAGGCCGAACTGAAACAGAAGTTGGATGCGCCGGAATGTCACATTCGCTTTTCGCTGCGCGGCAAGGCCAAAGGCGCGGCCCGCTTCTGGACCTGCGACCTCACCCACGGCTATATCCACATCAATGCCAGTTACAGGACGTGACATGGGGAACACGCGGCGCGCTCTTTTGCTGATCGCATTGGCATGGCCGGCCGCCGCGCAGAGCGGTCCGAATGATCGGCAGCAAGCCGCGCGCGACCTGGTTTCGAAAGCCGCGCAAGCGCTGGCCGAACGGCGCGCCGCCGGCTTCCTGGAAGCCTTAGACCGGCCGCTGGCCGAACACTTACGCAAGCCCGTCGAAGCCATGGTGCGCGCTTACGACATTCAGCCGGCGCTGGATTTCCTCTCCGCCACCGCCGGCGATCGCGGTGTCGCACTCACCATCGACTGGAAACTGGACCTGGCAGCACGCGAAGGCCTGCGCAGCATCACCCATCGCCAGAAGCGAGTGACATGCCACGTGGAATCGCGCGATGGCGCGCTGCGCATCGTGTCTCTCGATGGCGCTCTCGATACTCCCGGTATTTTCTCGCCGCCCGACATCGATGGCGCCTGGGACCTCTTGCAATCCGCCGCCCGCGCGCTCAGCCAGGCGGGCACTCCGGCCACCGGCTTCCTGTCCTCATTCGATCCCAAATTCCCCGGTTACGAGTCGCTACGCACCGGCGTCGAGGCGCTCGCCGCCCAGGGCGAAGTCGACTCGACCATCGGTCTCACTACCGATGAAGGCACCGACACCGCACGCGCGCTCGAAGTCGATTGGACCCTCGAAGTCGTCAACGCCGATACCGGCATGCGCATCCTCCAGCGCGAATCGCAGCTCACCTGCAAAGTAGAGCGTAGAGGCAAGCGCTGGCTGATCGTCTCGATCACGCCGCTGGATTTTTTTACGAAGTAGAGGCGCGAGGGAAGTCCGAACCAATCACGCAGCTCGGGCCGTCCCTGTCTGCTCCCCGGGAGTCGCTACAGAACCAGGAAAGCCTGAAAAGTATGTATATACTTCCAGGTCACCTGACCGCCCAAAGATAGCCCGGAAGCTGAGAATGAGGTGATTTCAGAGGGATCCGGGTCGACTTCGACGCTAATCACAATCGGGGCCCCCGGCCCCGTCCCGCACTGGTCCCCTGGCATACTCAGGGGCGGCATGGTCAGGGTGCCGTTCGACGCGCGAGTCTGGCCAGCGAAATTGACGCCCTGGAAGCCGCCAGCCCAAGCCGGCTCACTTTGCACGAGGCTGACGGTGACCCAGGAGTTCGGATCGCCGCCGGTCCAATTGACCGTGAAAGGCGTACAGCCGGCCCACACATCCATTCCCACAAGGCCGTTCTGGATCTGAATATCGGCCCCGATTTGGATAGCGGCCTGAAATGCGGCCACCTCCGCGCCGCCGCTCGCCGTCGCCGTGTACGTGCCAGCCTGGACCGCCGCGCCGTTCGGAAGCGCGGCCTGGTATGCCGTAAGGCCCCCCAATTGGCCCTGCTGGAACGGCGCGACCGGGACTTGTGTCGGGCTGAAGCCCGGGCCCTGCATCGTGACCGTTCCGGCTCCCAGGCTCCGGTAACCCGAAACAGGACACGAAGGACCGAAGAGCGTTAGAGAACTGGGCAGGCTCCCTTCACTGTAGACCGGGGCGGCCAGCGCTTGCATCCCAGGCGAGGACTGCAAGGACACGGTCACCGTGTCGGTCTCGGAGGTGAAGTATGGCTGGCTCGAGACGTCGGACACGGTTTCGCTGACGGTTTCTTGCCAGGTGATCTGCCCATAACCGGCCGCCGGCGGATCCACGCAGGGCCCACCGCCCTGCCGGATGGCGAGGGTGACCGGCTGGCTCATCGCCCGCGAATTGTCGTCATACGCAATCTGAATCGGGACCGCGCAACCCTCCCGCACCGAAGCCGGAATCCGGACATTGGTCTGATCCAGTCCCACGGAGCCGGGCGCGAGGCCCGCCCACGCCGCCGACGGCGCTTGCAGCAGGTCCTGAAAATCGAACACGACTTGGCCTATAGGGTCGCTTTCGATCAGCGGCGTCAGCGGGGTTGGGGCGCCGTCCGGCGGGTATTGCGAGGTCAGGAACGTGAGGCCGGTTCCATAGATCGATATCCAGCCGCCCGGGGAAGCGCTGTTGGCCGGAGAGTTGACCGAGACACCACCATCGTCTGCCGCATTGAGCACCGCGCCCTGGCCGCACCCGCTGGCGTCCATGGAAAAGATACCGGCTACTTCCCATGCATTCGCCCCTGGGCTGTACGGAGCGCTGTTGCCCGCCGCAGTGGACACCACCACACCGGCGGCGACGACCACGCCTGGGGTTTCATCGTTCGGGGACGGAACCTGAAAATTGATCTGCGTCGGAGAAACATAGAACAGCGGCGCGGCGACTCCGTTCCACGTAACCGTTGTCCCGCCAAGCTGCCGCGGCAATGGAAACCCTTGCGTGGTTGCGGTCGCCGCGGCCAGATTCGTTCCAAAGATGGAAACGATGGCGCCGGGTGAGCCGAGTGTCGCCGCATAACTGGCCGAATCCACCACGCTGGAGACCACCGGCGTCTGGCACCACGCCGCGGCCGGTATGGCCGCCAGCCCGATCAGCGCGCGCCAGGCTCGGTTCCCGGTCTTCCGCTCATTGCACATTGCTTGCGGGGCCTGTAACGGTGAATGTGAAGGCTTGATTCTGGCCGGGCGAGGCCTGGAACGGGACTCCTCCGGCCGGCGCGGCAACCGCGGCGCCGCTCGCGTCCGCTAGCGCAACGTCGGTGCTGTACAGCCACAGAGAGAACGGGTTGCCTGCGGGAACGATCAACCGATAGTTCCGGCCGGCCGAATCGACGGCCGTGTTCTGTGCCCCCTGGTACGCGCCGGTTCCATACACAACACCGACCAGCAGCTTGCGCGGTGTCCACGGACCGTCGACCACTTGGGGGAGGAGCCCCATCGGATCGTTCACCCTCACGTTTAAGTATACTCCCTCTGTCAGGACCAAGGTCTGGTTGGCCGTCGCACCAGCCGAGACTGTCACCCCAGCCGGCTGCCCCCAGATGCACGGATCCAGGTACGGGGCCGAGGGAACGCTGGCGCAAAGCATTTGCCACGCGGCCGGCAAGGCCGCCACCGCGAACCTGCCGTTGGCGTCGGTGATGACCGACCCGCTCACGACGTTCGCTACCGGAGAGAGCGCGGACCCAATCCGGGCAGTCACCGGCGGCAGGACGGATTGGTAACGCACTACAGCGCCGGCGAGCGGCAAACCCTGCGGGTCGGTGACCGAGCCCTGCAGCGACCCCGTCGCTCCCGAGGACTGCGCCAGCGCGAAACAGAAAGGCAATAGCGTGCCAAGAGACAAGGCCTTCATAGTCGACATAATTGGGACCCTCCTTTACGGGTTAGTCGGGGTATACGGACCCTGGCCGTTGTAGTTGATGGCCTGGTAATTGCCGGACGTTCCGGGACCCGAGCCATATGCGAAGCACTGGCCGGACGACATCTCCAGATTAATCCAGGGCCTAAAGGTAGAAAAAGGACAGACGCATTTTCACGCTGCTCCGCGGGGTTTCAGAACTGCCGGACTGTCAGGCCCGGAATCATCTGAAAGTGCCGCATATTGGCCGTTGCGACAGGACGGCCGAGCTCGAGGGCGGTAACGCCGATCGGCGACTCACGGATACCAGGCCTCCTCGAGGTTCACACAAACAACGCGGCGAATGAGCGCGCGGAGACGATTCGCGTGCCTCTGTGGCGCTCAAGCGCAAGCAACCCGCTCTTGTCGCCGGTCACCAGGTAATCGGCCTTGCCCGCTTCGGATAAGGCCAGCAGAAAATCGTCGGTGGGATCGGGAGAGCGGCGGACGTGCGGCAACGCGTCCACGGTTTCCGCAAGTTCTCTCATCTCGTTCACCAAAGCGCCGGCCTTGTAGGGCTTGATGCGCTCGGCGAGTGCGGGCTTGCGCAGCGTGGCGCGCAGTTCGTCGAGTTGCTCCGCGCAAGTCAGGAGGGTGAAGCGTCCCTCCTGCCAGGCGCGATAGATGGCGGCCGGGCGGCCCAGTTGAATCATGAGGGCGGAAATCAGGACATTGGTATCGAGCACCACGCGCATCAGGCTCGATCGGCCTTCCCGTTGGCATAGCGTTCGGTGCGGACCTCGCTCACGGTTTCGTCGATGATGCGCTGCAGCTCGTCCGGGTCGGCATCGGCGTTGCGCTCCCGGATATCCTGCACCGTGCGATGGAACACGCGCCAGCGGACGGCCTCCTCGATGAATTTCGAGAGGTCGCCCTTCCTGGCGCCCTGGGCGCCCAGAAAGGTGCGCAGGGTGAGATCGGTCTCTTTCGAAACTTTGATGTTCCAGCGAACGGCTTCTTCCATGGGCCACCTATGCAGTTAGGTAGATAAACATCTATACATCCATTGTAACCTGGAACGGGCCGGAACGGGCAAACAGGAAGCCGAGACCTTTTCCCTCCCTTTCCTACGTCATACGTCACAATCGCCAGCGGGCGCACGGGGGAGCCGGTGGCCGCCGGGGATTCTCAGCAGCGGGGCGGTCACCAGCAAAAACGTCCACTGCCCCGCGGCGGCCAGCTCTTCCAGGTTCAGGCACTCGAGGGTGTGGCTAGAGACCGCGGTGAGAACAAGGATGGGCGGACGGCTAAATCCCGAGGTGGAACGCGCTGTGGGCCCGATCCCCTGTGATAAGTCCGCGCGGGATTCTGGGTAACCCGGCCAGCGGGAACGAGACTCCGCGGAGCGCCTGCAACAGCCTCAGTTGTATCCGATCGTCGTCAGCGCGCCGATGCTGTAGATCAAGATGCCCTGATCGATATACCCGCCCGCGGTCAGCGGCGCGGTGAACATCCCCTGGCCCGTGCTCGGATCCGGCACTGCGAACAGGGCGAGGGTTCCAATGGAAGGGCTGGTGGTGTCGCCCGACGCCGCCGGCAATTGTTCCAGTATGTTCGCCGGCACGGTGAAGTTGCCCGCCGAGGCCGGCGCAACGCAGTCGAATGCCATCGCGGAGTAGATCGGACTCGCGGCCGTTCCGCCCGCTGGTACCGACGAGGTTCCGATAATGGTGACCAGTCCCGTTCCGCCGCCCGTCCACGTGACGTTGAGCGGCGAGGCGCGCGGGATCGGGTTCGCGATGGCGTTCTCATTGGTCCAGGTGAAGCCGCTGGGAAGGCTCACCGCCGCCGAGAAACTGCCAATGTCGGCCCCGCCCGTGCCGGACACCGTGTACGTGCCCTCGACCAGGGTGGGGCTGCCGCTCTTGGGGACGACTGAGCCCAGCCCGCTCGAGTAGAGAATTGCGCTGTAGCTGTCGTCGGATTGACGCGGGATCGCTATGTTCGAAGCGTTGGGTCCATTCAACGCCAACTGTGCGCCGGCGTCGAGCGATTGTGGCGCAAGGCCGAAGCCGATCTGGTCGAGCGTGCCGGTGCGCTCGATGAGGAAACAGGCGCCCGATTGAATCAGAGCGAAATTCGCGTTGGCCACCGTGTCGACAGCGTACGTGCCGAACCAGCCGGTGGCGCTCTCGCTCTGCTCGTTGTAGGTGTGCCCGGAGTCCGTGAGCGTCGTCGAGGTCTTACCGAGATGGAAACTCCCGATGGTGAGGGTTCCGCCCTGGTCGAGCGTCGCCAACTGAGCCTGCGTCAGCGCCGGGCTGTAGCACGCGGTCTGGCCCGCCGCCGCCACCGCGATTGATCCCAGGTTGGAAAGCCGGCCGCCGGCTGTCACCTGAAGGCTGACGAAACAGCTGGGCGTAACATTCAGCGGGACCGTAAAATTGATTTGATCCAGCCCCGGCGAATTGGGCGATCTTCCCGCGTATCCCGGGGTCACTGCGATTCCCGCCACGATCACCTGTACCTGGCCCGCGGCAGTCTGATCGCCGGAGCTGCCGCCAGTGATGTCCGAAAGCGGGTCGGGCCCGAGCCCCGTTCCCCAGAGCACCATCTCGTCGCCGGGATTGGCCGGGCGCAGGCTCCACGCGCCGAGCGTGCCGGTGGTGAACCGGTTGAGATCCCACCCCCCATAAGTGGCCTGAGCGGGGCCCAGGCCGTTTTCGGCCTCGGTGGCAAACCCGAAATTGCGCGCCACCACATTGACACGGTAAGGGGCGCTGGTCTGCTCGTTGTAAGTCACAGTGACGTTGTAGGTGCCGACCGGAGTGCTGGACGGCAGCAGACCCGCTAGCTGGATCGAGAGCGTGTACCACATCAGCGCGCTGACGGGCGTACCGCCGGAGGCAGGCGTGAACGTGATGCTGGTTCCGGAAAGCTGGGTCGGGTACGGCGCTGAATTCTGGACGGAAATCGTGGCCGGACCGAGTCCCGTGCCACAGACGATTAACCAGGATCCCTGGGCCACGTCAGGGAGTCCGGAGCTCGCGTTCAGGACGCCGTTGCTGGCCCGGATTGCGGGCTGCGCCTGGGCGAGAGTCGATGCCAGCAGTAGCAGTGCCAGACAGAACAGAATCGTCGTTTTCATAAGTTCCAGATCGGGCCCGAGCGTTGCGGCCAAGCCCGCATAGTCCTTTCCAAGAGGTCTTGGCTGGGCACGCAAACCCCAGCGCAGCCAGGCTCTGTGACCGGAATTTCCATTTCGGACTTCCATGTCCCATTCACTATAAGCAAGATTTCCATCCTTGCCGTCCTGGCCCAATGTCGAGTATACATCCAACGGGCTTTTTAAGAGTTGTTTGTCATTTTCCCCATCCCGAACGACTCCAGCGCCCCACGCAGGGCCAGCTCAGCGAGCGGGGCATGCTCCCTCCACATGCGGAACAATTGCCAGTGGGCGCACGGGGGAGCCGGTGGCGCCGCGGATTTTCAGCGGGGCGGCCACCAGCACAAACGTCCACTGCCCCGCGGCGGCCAGCTCCTCCAGGTTCAGACACTCGATGATGTGGATGCCGCTTTCCACCAACAGGTGGACATGCACCGGCATTGCGGCGTCCGGCACTTTCTCGAAGGCCAGCGTGTCCGATCCGGCGGCGAAGACCCCGCGCCGGCTCAACCACTCCGCGCCCGCTTTTCCGGGGCCCGGACCGCGCACTTCGGACACGAATTTCGCCGCGTCTCCGAAATAGCGCGCCCAACCGGTGCGCAGCAGCACCACGTCGCCACGCTCGACGGCGATCCCTTGCGCGCGCACGATCTGATCGAGACGCTCGGGCGTGATTTCGAAATCCGCCGGCAGCGCATCCACTCCCTCGTGCCCGGCGACATCCAGCAGGACGCCGCGGCGCACGATCGGGGCTACCGTGTCGATTGCGTGGGCGCTCAAGCCCTGCTGATGGGACTGTGCGGACACCGCCTCGACGCCGCCGAACAGCTTGCCGCCGCGGGAATAATGGGACAGGGCGTCGATGTGGGTGCCCACGTGGCTTCCCAGCGCGAACGCGTCCGCGGCGGAACTGTTTCCTGCCGGGCCCACATAATCGCCGTGCTGCTTCACCAGTCCGAAAAGGAATGGAGGATGCGAGGGGTGATGCGGCATGCCGGGAAAGTAGGGCTGGGCCAGATCGAAAATCCGCGCGCCAGCGATGGTTTCATACAGTGGCTGCATCTTCAGCAAACTGTACCACGCTACGAGGCGGCCGGCCTGATGAAGCCGGTACCACTCCAAAAGGGTAAGGGCTTTTCGGCGCCGGATTGGGGGAAACTTCACGAGTATCTTGGGATGCGCTGCATGACTGACAACACTATCCTATCTGGTAGGACCATGACTAACGAAGATACACTTGTGCACGTGGATGGTGGCAAGTCGTTCTTTGTTGGCAGCCCGGACTGGGTGGAAGTTGAGTTCAGGGAGTTTCAAGCCATCTCTGACCGCGCAAATCGGCTGCTAAGTCGAGAGGGGGACTTCGATGTAGCTTTCAAGAAATCCATCTCCGGGTTGGAGAGCGACGATTTTGTTAGCTTTGCCAATTCGAAGAAGGGCGGAGCTATCCTGATTGGCGTTGACCCGGCGAAACATGGAAAGGGCAGACGGAGGGCCTCGTTAGTCGGCTGTCCGGTTGGAGATAGAGAGAGGCTGAAGATTCTGGCTAAATCGAGCCAGTGTGTGCCACCCGTGACAGTTTCGATCTTTGTGGAGAACTGCGGCGAAAAGCCGTTTTATCGAATCGAGATCCCCTCCGGCCCGCACAAGCCCTATTGCACATTGGGAGGGACCTATAAGACCAGAGGCGATGGACGAAACGAAGTCTTATACCCGGCCCAACTGCTCGCTCTATTTCTGGAGACGGAAGGCCAGGAGTTTGTTCGGTGGTTCCAGCAATCGACAACCAGCCTTGGCTCCGCCGTGCAGGAGACCAAACAGCGGATCGCTACGCAACGGAAACACCGGGACCAGTCCGTGTGGGATACGCAGAGTAGAATCACGGATTCGTTGGAAGCGCTGTCTGAAGCCGCTTCCCACGCGGAGGGTAACACTGAGGATGCCGGCGCCTTCGCGCAGCGGGCGGGGGAGTGCGACGTCCGCTTGAGCAGCCAGGATTTATGTGGGTTTTTGATGCGACTGCCATGACCAAGGCCGGGATCGGCTCGATACATGCGGACCGGATATTTAGGATCCAAACACATGCACAACCTAAAGGAGTGGAGCATACATACCGATATACAGAGGGAATAGGTTATGCAGGAATGCAAAGTTCTGTTTCTTGAAGATTGTCTCGACGACGCCCGATTGGTGCAGGAGATGCTGGCGGAAGCCGCAAACAGTTTGTTTCGGGTTCATACTGCCGACTGCCTGGTAGCGGCCCTAAACGCGCTGGCGCAGCGTAGATTTGACGTGGCGCTGGTCGATCTCGGCTTGGCGGACTCCCATGGGCTGGAGACGTTGTTGACCATCCAACGGCACGCGCCCGGGCTACCCATCGTGGCGCTCACGGGGCTTGACAGCGAATCGACGGCGCTCGCCGCCGTGGAGCGGGGCGCCCAGGACTGCCTGGTGAAGGGCAAGCTGACGGCCGAAGCGCTGGCTCGTGCCCTGCAATACGCCACGTTGAGGCGGCACAATGCCTCCGGGCCGGCACAGGCTCCGATGGCAACCGTGGTGGGCGTCCTCGGCGCCAAGGGCGGCGTAGGCGCGACCACCATCGCGTGCCATTGGGCCCTCGAGCTGCGGCGACAAACCCAAAAGAAGGTGTTGCTGGTGGACTTGGACGTCAGCTCCGCATCGGCGTCGTTCCTGATGGACGTGCACTCCGAGTACACGGCCGCCGAGGCGTCGATGAACTTGCACCGCCTGGATGCGTCCTTTTGGAACAGCCTGGTGTGCGGTACATCGCATGGGGTTGACGTCCTGCAGGCGCCTGGCGCGATGCGCTTTCACGAGCCGCTCAATGGCGAGCGCGTGCGTCACGTCCTCAGGTTTACGCGGGCGCTTTACGGCTACATCGTGGTGGATCTCGGACGGCTCAACGAGGTTTCCCTCAACCTGACCGAAGAGGTGAGTGAGCTGTTTGTCGTCACCACGCCCGAAATTCCATCGCTGTATGAGGCCGGCCGTGTCTTGAGCAAGCTTCTCGAGCCGGGGATAACCGGCGGACGGATTCAGTTGATTCTCAACCGGTTGGCGAAGGGAGTAACGCGTTCCACCAGTGATTTGGAGTGCGTCCTGGGCCGCCCGGTTTGCGCGACGCTTGGAGATTACTCGAGCGAGTTGCACGAGGCGTATGGAAACGGCCAATTTCTCGATGAGCGGCTGCCGCTATCGAAGCAAACGCGCCAGATGGTTGCCGGCTTCCTCGGCATCGCCGAAGAACCCAAGGCGCCGGCGCGAACCGGCCTGGGACTGTTCCGGTTTGCAGGAGCCGGACAGTTCCCACACTGGTGAGACCGAACGGCAGAATATCAACACCAAATAGAAATGTCCTCGCCGGACGGCAGAATTGACAGAGGCGGCGCCTCTGGCTACAATTAGTAACGATTACTTTATCGTTAATCCGCAGGCGCCGGGATTTGCTGCTTGCCGTGAGCCGCTGATTGCGGCCCTGCTCTGCCGTTCGACAAAAAACCATCTGTCATGAAAGAAAACTCCGAAGTACGAATCGACCGCAAGATCGGCCGCGACGATCTGATCGTCGTCGCGGGAGCTGGGGGCTTCATCGCGGGCGCGCTCACGCGATACTTTCACGATCTGGGCTACACACGGATCCGCGCCATCGACCGCAAGCCCCTGCCGGAATGGTATCAGCGGGTGCCCGGCGTGGAATCGCTCTCGATGGACCTGAGCGAGAAAAAGAATGCCATTCGGGCCGTCGAAGGCGCCGCCGAGGTGTACAACCTGGCCGCCGACATGGGTGGCATGGGCTTCATCGAGCGCTTTCGCGTCGAGTGCCTGCGCAGCGTTTTGATCAACACCCATCTGATTGAAGCGGCCTGGCGCGCCGGCGCCCAGCGCTATTTCTTTTCTTCGTCGGCCTGCGCGTACAACACGGACCTGCAGCAGGATCCGAACGTCCGCGCACTCAAGGAGTCGGACGCGTATCCGGCCATGGCGGAAAGAGGTTACGGCTGGGAGAAACTGATTTCGGAGATGTTCTGCCAGGAGTATTGGGCGGAACGGGGCCTGGAAACTCACATCGCCCGCTTTCACAACATCTACGGACCCCACGGCACCTGGTTCGGAGGCCGCGAGAAGGCGCCCGCCGCGCTCAGCCGCAAGGTGATCGAAGCCCTGGACCGCGGTGAAACCACCATCGACATCTGGGGCGACGGTTCACAAACGCGCAGTTTCTGTTTCATCGAAGACTGCGTGCTCGGCATCGACCAGATCATGCACTGCGACCGGTTGATCGCGACGCCCGTCAACCTCGGTTCGAGCGAGCTGATTTCGATCGGCGATCTGGCCAAAATGGTCGAAGAAATCGCCCAAGTGAAACTCCGGCACACTTACGATCTGAATGCTCCCAAAGGCGTCGCCGGGCGGAACAGCGACAATACGTTCATCAGAAGCGTGCTCGATTGGGAACCCCACACGCCGCTCCGTACCGGCATGGAAAAGACCTACGCGTGGATAGCGCAACAGTACGCGGACCGCAAGGCCGGCAAACGCGTCGTGAAAGACTAGCCGTGGAGCCTCCCACCACCATGGCGGCGGTTTCGCCCGGACCGCTCCCGGATAGCGGGAGCCAGACCGAGGACATCGCCTTCATCACCAGCAGAATCCCGCATCGAATGGCATTGGCGGGCGGGTGGATTGACCAGCCGCTCCTATCGAGGCACAATCCGGACCCTCCCGGCTCCATGGTCGTGGTGGCATTGGAGCCGGCGTGCTGGTTCATGGACCGCTGTGGCATGGCCAGCAGCACGCGCCGGATTGCCACCAGCCTGTGGAACGGCGCCCTGCCCGACCGGCCCCGGGCGGAGCTCGTCCGCGAATTGTACTGGGCGGAGAATGCCGGGAAGGCCGAACCGTCAGGCTCGCAAGACATGATCGGGCTGCTCTATCCCGGTGTCAGCCGGCTCGATTACGATGCCGGCGTCGACGAGGGAAGGTTTCCGGCGCATGTCGAATCCAACTGCGACCCGGAGATCGCGCGCTGGGTGGAAAGAGTGTTCTCTCTGGTCCCCATCAATCAGCGTCCCGCCGGCTACAGTCCCTTGGGCATCCAGAACCTCGATCCCGCGTGGATCGCGCAGTTGGGCCGCACCGGCAAGGACTGTTTCGACGCCATTCTGAACACCGACATCCGCCGTCTTGGCGCCGCCATGAACCATTGCATGCGCTGCTGGGAAGCGATTCTGCCGCAGACCGTGAAGCATCCGGCGATTCCTCTCGATTTGAAAGCGATTCTCTGCTGGTTTCAATCCCGGTACCCTGGCGCAATGTACTCCGGGTGCGGCGGCGGATACATGATCGTGGTTTCCGAAGACCCCGTGCCCGGTTCGTTGCGCGTGAGAGTCAGGCTGGGTTAACCTGTGCGATTCCGTGCGGAGGAGTGCTCCCGCTTATGCTGAAAACTGGAATTCTGAATCCGGCGATTAACTCCCTCATCAGCCGCGTCCGCCATACCAATACGCTGGTGATCGCGGATCGCGGTTTTCCGTTCTGGCCGCGGTTAGAAACGGTTGATATCTCCCTGGTCGACGACATACCCACAGTGCTCGACGTGATGCGGGCGATCCGTGCCAACTTCGTGGCCGGCCGGGCCTTCATGGCAGAGGAGTTTCTCGCCGCAAACGGCAACGATGTACGATTAGAATTCGAACAGGCGCTTTCCGGCGTGCCGCTTGTCTTTGAACCGCACGTTCAATTCAAGCAGCGTGTCCCCGATGCAATCGGCCTGATCCGAACGGGAGACACCATTCAGTACGCGAATTTGATCGTGGAATCCGCATGAGCGCGCGCAGCGGGTGGTGCGGCGGTGCGCAGGGGTGGAGCGTTTGGCTCCCCGCCGCACAAGCGAGCCGCAACCTGCTCGGTGCCGCGGGGAAGGAAGGATAGGCCATGTCGTACGGAGTGAATCATGGGATTTGGCGCCGCCTCGTGAGGTCCGCTGCACCGCTCGCCGCCGCGCTCGCCGCTGCCGCGCTCGCCGCAGCGCAGGCACCGCCCGAAGCGCGCATCAAGATCGACACCGAACGCGTCATCGGACAGGTGGACCCTCATTTGTTCGGCAACTTCGCCGAACACCTCGGCCGCTGCATCTACGGCGGCATCTATGACGAGGGAGGCCCTCTGGCCGATGCCGACGGCTTCCGCAAGGACGTGATCGAAGCCGCCAAGGGCCTCAACGTCTCGCTGCTCCGCTGGCCGGGAGGCAACTTCGTCTCCGGCTATCATTGGGAGGACGGCATTGGCCCCAGGGAGAAGCGTCCGGTGCGGCGCGATGACGCCTGGGGCGCCCTCGAATCGAACCGCTTCGGCACCGACGATTTCCTGCGCTATTGCGAACGAATCGGCGCCGAGCCCTACGTCTGCATCAACGCCGGTCTCGGTACCATCGACGAAGCCCGGCACTGGGTCGAGTACTGCAACGAGCCCGATCACACGTACTATGCCGACCTGCGCCGCGCCAACGGCCGCGATAAGCCGTGGAACGTCAAAATCTGGGGCCTCGGCAACGAAATTGACGGGCCATGGCAATTGGGACACCGCAACGCCGAAGATTATGCCAAGTTTGCGCTCGAGGCCGCCAAAGCCATGCGCCGCGCCGACGATTCCATCAAGCTGATCGCCAGCGGCAGCTCCAACTTCTCGCCCGGCAACGACTGGATCGGCTGGAATCGCACGGTCCTCGAGTATTTGAAAAACGATATCGACTATCTTTCCCTGCACACTTACATCGGCAACCGGGACAATAACTTCGAGAAGTTTTTGGCCGCCGGCTCCGACATCGACCGGCGCATCGCCATCGTGGACGGCTTAATCAAGGCTGCCCGCGAAGGGCAGACCACTCGCCGCCCCATCTACATCGCGTTCGACGAATGGAATGTCTGGTATCGGACCTCCGGCGGAACCGAGTTCTCTACCGGCCGCAAAGGCCTCGAGGAGCGCTACAACGCCGAAGACGCGCTCGCCATGGGCATGTTTCTCAACTCCTTCATCCGCCGCGCCGACGTGGTGAAAGTAGCCAACCTGGCGCAGTTGGTGAATGTGATTGCGCCGATTGTGACCAACAAGAACGGCCTCTTTCTGCAGACCATTTATTGGCCGCTCGTCGAGTACGGCAAGCAGCGCGGCAACCAGTCGCTTGACGCGCTGGTGACGACTCCTTCCTACGACTACAACGGCCGGCAAGTCGGCTACCTGGACGTCTCTGCCACTTGGGACGAGAAAGGCCGGCGCGCTTTCCTCAATGTTCTCAACCGTAGCTCCAAGCTGGACATCGCCGCGCGCATCGACAGCGCCGGGGAACGGGTTCCCGCCGAGATCGGCGTGTGGGAGATGAACCACCCCGACCTGAAAGCCGTCAACACGTTCGAGGACGACAAGAAAGTCCGTCCCACGACTCGCACCATCGCCGTCAGCGCAACCGGAAACGGTTTCGTTTACAAGTTCCCCGCCCACTCGCTGACCATATTGACCCTGAAATTGGAATAGTCCTTTTTTGACGGCGGAACCGGGTGGGTCGCGGCCGGCCAGCAATGCCTGTCAAGCCATTTAACGATGTAACTGAAAACGGTCTCGGTTCAGCCAAATGAAAATGTAACTCAGGGGCGCGATAAGCACCCGAACAACGTGTATATCTCGGCCCCGACCAACGGGGGGGTACGATGCCCCCGTGAGCACGTCGCTGCTAAAGCGGCTAGCTAAGAACCCCCAATATACACAGATGGTTGCGCAGGGTCAGGCCGTGCTTGAATACCGTTGGAGCCATACGCAGGAAGCAGGGAAAGGCGGTACGTACCCCTCAGTGAGACGAATTGCCGAGGATTCCGGTGAGGGCACGCCATACAACATGGCAAGTGACAAACATGGCAAGTGACAGGCTACCAAACTCCCAATTGTAGCTGAGGCCTCCGCCCGCGCCTATGGCTGCACCGGGTATACTGGTATCGGAGGGCCCTAATGACCACTCCCGACTCCATTCAGCAGAAGCAGCAGGCACACATCATGCTGGAACTTCTCGCCCCGGAGAAGCTCTCCGCTGTAGTTGGTCTGCTCGAAGTGATGCTCGACCCGGTTGCCCGCGCCATCGCCAATGCTCCTATCGATGACGAGCCGGTCACCGAGGAGGAAGCAAAGGCGCTCGAGGAAGCCCGCGAGTGGCTCAAGCACAACAAAGGCATTCCGCACGAGCAGGTGTTGGCCGAACTCGGTGTCACGCAGGAGGAGATCGATAGCTACCGGGAACCGGCGTGAAGCGCATCGAATGGACTGACCAGGCCAAGGCCGACGTCCGTCAGTTGGATAAGCCAACAGCCATGCGCGTCCTCCACGCCCTGCACCGCTTCGCCGAGTCCGGCGAAGGAGACCTCAAAGCGCTCCAGGGCGGCGTGGAAGAGCTGCGGCTCCGCATCGGCGGCTACCGGATCTTCCTCGTCCACACCAAAGACGAAGCTATCGAGGTCCGCCGCGTCCGCCACCGCCGCGAAGCCTACCGTTAAGGAAGAAAGCAAAACGCCCGCAGGAGCGACGCAGATCAGGCTGTCCCCGTCCCGCGCCCCCGTCCCGCGCCTCACCCGTCCCGCGCCTCAAACGTTTCCGCTTCTTGCCGGGCATCTAAGAGAACATAGCGTTCGCGCCCGAACCTGAGATTCCCCCCCCCCCCCCCCCTCCCCCCCCCCCCTGAATCCCCCCCCCCCCCCCCCGGCCCCCCCCCCCGG